>ENA-OSJC01001106-OSJC01001106.1-marine-metagenome-genome-assembly--contig:-NODE-1106-length-23034-cov-5.776103_pt1 | contig 23034 bp, 23 predicted proteins | sample MGYA00237885_ERZ534234 | MGnify/ENA primary metagenome ERZ534234 (study PRJEB26413, sample SAMN06343907) | marine metagenome | isolation source: coastal waters | place: Atlantic Ocean: West Antarctic... | reverse complement strand
CTACGAGTCACCAGGCCTGAAAAGATCGCGAACAGCCGGTCTATCGCCCTGAAATCTTACCGGCGTCAGTCATCGAACAATTCACATCCGAAGTCTCCAACCGGCTAGTTATACTCGAGCAGATGTGGTCACCCGCATGTGCGCTAATTGAACATCGCACACGCTGTCGTCAGGAAGGCCAGCGACGGGGTCAGGCTGTCCGGGGTCAGCCCATCCGTACTTCGTTCCAGCAGATTACCCAGTGCGGTGGCATCCTCAGTCGTCATGTCGCCATCGTTGACTGCCTTGGGAATGGCGCTGCTAGCCTGTTTAAGCAATACCTTGATCTGGCGTATGTCCGTGTTGATGGCTGCCCGTTCCGTTGTCTCATCAAGAGTGCTGGCATTGGCACCGCGCGCTGCGGCGGCGCAGATAGCGTCGCGGACCAACAGATTCAGGCGAATCGGTTTGAAACGCGCAATACCGCCGGTAAGGTCCGCCGTTAACTCAGGGTACATGGCTTTGCCTGCCGCGCGTCTCAAGGGTGAATGCGCAACATAAATACTGCCGTCGGCGGCCACCACACTCATGGCCAATGAATCTTCTCGACCTTCGGCAAAGTAGCGCAGCTTACCGGTTTCACGGTCTAGCAGGCCCATACCCATATGCAACATCAGCGTCCTGCCCAGCAATGATTTTCCACCTCCGATCATAATCACCACACCGTTGGCGGTGACCGTTGCTGTTAAAGCATTGGATTGCTCATCGACAGTGGCATAACCATCAAAGCCGGTCAGCTCCGCGGTCCACGTTCTGGTGCCGTGGTCACCCTTGTCGATTATCTGGATCACGTCTTTGGCGGTAACGGCGTAGAGTTCATTGTTATCCGCCGCTACGGTGATAGAACCCACCAGCGGCTCGCCCACATCCAGACGCCACACTTCAGCTAATTCACTGTCCAGCGCGATAACATGACCCTCGTTATCCGATACATACAAGCGGTGGCCGTCTGCGCTGAGCGCCGGTGTTGATCCGGTACCGCCCTGAAAGGTCTTGCGGTTCAGCACCTGAAATTGCAGGCCACCGCTATCATCATCGACCAGATCCAGTGCGTAAATCGCGCCCAGTTCCGACCTCCCGTCTTCTGTGCCATCCTCTTCGTCTGGCGCCGCAGCCGCCATATAGATACGGCTGGTATCAGGGTCAATGCTGAAAAAGTTGGTCACCACGCCGCCGCCACCATAGATGTAATTGACGGCGGATGAGAACAGGCTCAGGCCTTCATCGGTTTTACCGAAGGCTTTGTCCATCAGTGGGTCGACCTTGTTCAGAATAAAGGTAGGAATCTTGGTGCCTTTACCACTGATGGCGGGCGCACCGGGTATTTGTCCGATCGCTGCGATTAACTCGCCGGTCTTGCGGCTAAAGGCAAATAAGGCTCCGGCCTTGGTTATCGACACCAGTGAATCTGTCGCCGGATGGTAATTCAGGCTGTGGAATTTGGTTTTGGCTTTATCGCTGAGGTCCGAGGCAAGAAGGCTCAAACCGGTGGCTTGACTCCAGAGTGTTGAACCGTCCGGTCGCAGGGCCATCACGCGGTTATAGCCCACGATATAAATGATTTGCGAGCCCGGGCTGTCCGGGTCGTTCAATATAAAAGCCGGGCTGCTGGCTTGTATCTCATTGTCAGCGGGTAGGGTCCAACGTCGTTCGCCGGTCTGGCCATCGAGTGACACCAGTACCACGCGCTCACCATGGTAGAACTGCGGACTAAAGTAGAGATTGCCTTTGTTATCGAGGAGGGGGCCATTACCCACGAAGTACGCAGGCTCTGCCACCCAGTCGAGTTCAAACATTGGCGCGGCGACGCCCCAGACACTGTCCGAGTTGACCACATTCACATGTATGGCACTAAAGGTATCCGGCTCGGGGATAACATCGTAGCTGTGTTGTCCAGCGGCGCGAGCGCCTACCGGCTTCCATTGGGTTTTCTCAGGAGGGCCAAACACTTTAGGGTTGTGAGGCTTCTCGTCAAAGAAGATTTTAAATACTGCGAAGCCAACGATTGCGATCAATAACAAACTGATCACTTTCCAGGTGTTTTTTTTCAAGACGCTCATTGTCGTGTTCACCACTTTGTTATCACTGATACGAACAAGTCGTTAGACGATGCTACGTTGATCAATCAATAAGCGGCGTTGCTTATTGCTTACTCCATTCCCATTTCAGAAATGCGTAGGGTGCAAATTCAATAGCATCCACTTCCGCCAGTATCTTGCCGTCGTTTAACATACTGTTATCACCCACGGAATAGAAGCCGCCCAGCATGCGCTCTACGGGCACTTCATGCCAGGGGTCGAACTCGGATGGGGTCAGTTCGATTTCCACTTCTGCGAAAATAAACGTCTTTGGCCTGAACACAGTTTCTCCCTGAATTAACCGGGGCGGGTAGTCAAATGCTTCACTTGCGACCGGAGAGGGAGAATGTTTGAAATTAAACGCAAGAGTGGAGTATTCCCCTTCCGGATTCAAACCTAAGCTCACCAGTTCATCCATTGCCGAGTTGTCGTTGATCTTACCCGTCAGGTTTGCCTTGACCTTCATGAACTGAATGCCATGCCGTTCTGTCCAGCCCTCAACCCTACTGCCTTCAAGAGCGTCGCCTTCACGCTGCAATGCAATATTCGCCAGCTTCTTGGGGTAGCCCCATATTTCTCGCCCACCGGCCATGGCCATATCATTCGTTACCGGCATGGACAGGCAGTAAAAACCCTCCTGACCTTCAAAACTCGCCCTGATTAAAAGTGCGGATTCCTGATACGGAAGGCTAAAATTGGTAGACGGATAGTTGGCGACAAAAGCGAGCACCACAGGTTTCTGTGTTGGTTTTAACGGTGGAGGCAGCAGTTTTTCAATCGCCTCTGGTGTGGTTTCCCAGACAAGCGTCAGCATCTCGGCATCGTAGAAATCCCCACTGGCGGGGGAGTTCCCCACAATTTCTTCATAGGTTTTAACGAAACTCATAATAGACACCCTTGGTCAATTTTTATGAAAGTGCATGTAAAATTTTACGGTGCGAAATTGTAGTGCTCACTGTAAACTATCATGGAATCATATTCGGCCATCCGGGCTTCAACACAGTCTCGCTCAAGAAGCTAATTTCTCAGAGCTCTCCAGTAGGTCAGAAATACGCCAACCTGACTTGTCATCTATGTGAGTGCTTCGTAACGCAGGCGCGCATGGACAAACTGAAAGAAGCAACATTGTTACTTAGGCGGGCAAGCTGGACCCGCAATGTCAGCGGTGAAGCTCTGAATGGCATGTTGGAACATGCCACATTCAAATCATACTCTCGCAAAGGCCTCATCTTCCGTCTTGGAGCACCCTCTACTACCTTCCATGGTGTGCTGTCAGGGCAAGTACGCTTGTCCATTCAATGGTAGGCGCTGAAACAGATTGCACTAGAATGTGCACAACGTGGTTACGTCGTGAGTGCGAACGAGTGAGTGCAAAAGAATCATCACATTTTCACCGATGTTATCAAATCATTTCAACGTCAGTCGAATATCGCACAGGCTGACATCAAAGCAGTGGCTGAAGTGGTCAAGTCACCTGTAGCTAAGCTGGCCGAACTTTGCGCCAGTAGATCGCGCAGTAGATTGGCATCAGCCTGTGTCATATCGCTATCACTGACTGCTTGTTCCACCGCGCTCTCAGCCTGTGTGATCAAAAATGCTATCTGGCGAATATCAGTGCTTACAGCAGCGGCCTCGGTAACCTGATTCAGCGTGTTGGCATTAACAGCCCGTGCTTCAGCGGCACAGAGGGCATCACGTGCCAAAAGATCCAGGCGGATAGGTTTAAACCGGGAGATACCGCCGATGATATCCTGCGTTAGGTCAGGATAGAAGGCTTTGCCAACGGCGCGCCTTAGCGGAGAGTGGCCAACATAAATACTGCCATCAGCAGCGACCACACTCATGGCCAGCGAATCCTCCCGGCCCTCGGTAAAATAGCGCAGCTTGCCCGTTTGACGATCTAGCAGCCCCATGCCGACATGCAGCATGATCGTCCGGCCGACAATTTCCTTACCCCCGCCAATCATAACTACCACACCATTAGCGGTGGCCGTTGCGGTTAATCCATTGGATTGGTCATCGACATTGGCATAGCCATCAAAGCCGTTTAACTCAGCTGTCCAGTTCAAAGTGCCGTGGTCGCCGCGGTCAATTAACTGGAAAACGTCTTTGGCGGTGACAGCGTAGATTTCATTATTGTCAGAGGCGACGGTAATCGAACCCACCAGGGGCTCGCCCACATCGACACGCCAGACCTCATTTAACTCGTGATCCAGTGCGATGACATGACCTTCATTATCGGAAACATAGACCCGGCTGCCATCAGCGCTGAGTGCCGGCGTTGAGCCTGTGCCGCCTTGAAACGTGTTGCGGTTTAGTACTTTGAATTCAAGGCCGCCGTTACCGTCATCCTCGAGGTTTAACGCGTAAATGGCGCCGATTTCTGAGCGACCATCTTCGGTGCCATCTTCTGCGTCCGGTGCCGTCGCTGCGATATAGATACGGCTGCTATCAGGGTCGATACTGAAATAATTGGTTACGACACCGCCACCACCATAGAGATAGTTCACCGCAGAAGAAAATAGATTCAAACCGTCAGCGGTTTTTCCAAAGGCTTTATCCATCAGCGGGTCGACTCTATTGACAATAAAATCCGGTATGCTGGTGCGGTTGCCGCTAAGAGCCGGTGCTCCTGGTAGTTGCCCCTTAGACGCCACCATCTCACCGGTCGTGCGGCTGAACGCGTACAGTGCTCCCGATTTGGTTACCGTAATCAATGAATCGGTGGCCGGGTGGTAATTGAAGTTTTGAAATTTGGTTGTGTCCGAGTCCTCGGCATTCGCGATCTTTATACCGGTGGCTTTGTTCCATAGTATGGAGCCGTCTTGCCGCACAGCCCTGATTTGTTCGGGACCCGCAAGATAGATAATTTGTGCTCCTGGATTATCCGGGTCATTGAGTATGATCGGGCCACCCACTGACATGTTACCTATCTCTGGTAAAACCCAGCGCCTCTCGCCAGTCTTGGCATCAATGGCCACCAGATCCACACGTTCACCGTGATAGAAATTTGAGCTGAAGTAGAGATTTCCCTGATTATCCAGCAGTGGGCCACTGCCTGAGAAGTAGGCTGGCTCCGCGACCCAGTCCAGTTCGAACATGGGGGCAGCAACCCCCCAGACACTGTCGGCATTGGCAACATCAACGTGAATAGCATGCCAGGTAATGGGTTCGGGAATAATATCGTAGTTATGTTGCCCCGCGGACCGCGCCCCAACGGGTTTCCACTGGGTTTTTTCCGGTGGGGCATACACTCTGGGATTATGGGGGCGAGGCTGATCAAGGAACACCCATGCTAAGGCGATGCCTGTCACGGCGATCGCTATCACGCTGACAGCTTTCTTGCTTCCTAATAGGCTCTTTTTCATGTAAATCAACTCCTCGATCAAGGTTTGCTGTCATGTCGAAAAGCGTTTCGACAAGCGGCTTGGAGGTTAAAAAACGGCGACTATAGCTTTGAGGCTACTTTCAGCCAGTTGGTAAATTGATTATAGTGAGTACGTGACAGATCATGGGGACATATTCGGCCAATCTCGTTTTGGTCAATGCTGGCTTTGAAATATTTTGGAGCACCTTCGATCTGCCGGCGGCGTATGGAGTCCAATGAAAGTAAATCAGGTGCATTATGCGTTTTTCAATCAGTTGCTGCAGCTACTGGCGGACGCAGGGGTCAGCCGTGAGCAATTGATCGCTGAGCTCGGCCGCCGAGGTGTTAATGCGTCGCCTGTTGCTGAGTCTGTGAGTTCAGGTGTTGAAGGCATGGTTTTACTCGAAACCGCGTCCGACCTGTCCGGCGATCCCAGCCTGATGATCCGATTGGGACAAGAGCTTGGCATTGCCAGTTACGGCAGCTACGGTTTTGCTCTGATGAGTTGCCCAAATGTACGCGAAGTTGCCCGGCTCATGCGCCGCTATGGGCAGGTCTTAGTACAGCCGCGTTGGAAAGCGTATGAGCATGAGGGCGGATTATGGTTGCGCGCTGGAATATCGAGGGGCACGGCTGCACAGAGGCAACTGTTCGCCGAACTGGTATTCTCAAATGTTGCTGCCGCGTCGAGAACGCTATATGGGAGCACGGCAGAGCGTCGTGCAGAGGGTATCGAGTTACATCTCAGCTATCCAAGGCCTGCACATTGGGCTTGCTATAAGCGCGTGTTTAACCTGCCTGTCACGTTTGACTGCGAACACAACCAGTTATTCCTCCCGGCGCAGGTGTTAGACACGCCTGTTAGAACGGCAAACCGTGCACAGCATGTGGTCTTTCAGCAACAATGCGAAGAGATAATGCGCGGGCTGGACAGTGCCCTAGAGACCACCGCCGCTGTGCGGCAGTTGCTGATTGAATCCGCAGGGCACTTCATCAATATCGCACAGGTAGCCGAGCGCCTGCATGTTAGCGAGCGTACCCTGAGGCGCCGGCTGGAGGCTGAATCGACCAGCTTCAGATCTGTCTTCGACGAAATCAGGGATTTGCTTGCCAGAGAGTATTTAGCCAAAACCGAGCTGACCATCGCCGACATAGCACACCTGCTGGACTATGCAGAGACGGTTAACTTTCGCCGTGCCTTTGTTCGTTGGAACGGTGTCACGCCCAGCCAGTATCGCCAGCAGCAGGCCGCGTGAATGTGGTTGTCCCTGTCGCGGATCAGTTGTGGCAAGTCAGCAGGTAGCGATTGGCCGAAAATGATTCCTTCAGGTTTGCTGCTCAAGCGTAAGCTTTCACACTATTCAAAATACGCATAATCATGTGCACTGGGGAACATTGGATGAAAAAATGGTTTTATGGCCTGCTTGGCGTGGCAGTGCTGGCGGCGATATTCGTCCTAGCCTTGCCGACAATCCTGCACAAGGCGGGAATGCATCCAGAATATCATGGCCCCAAGGTTGCACTGCCGGCTAAACGCGCACTAGTCATTACCACCAGTCACGACGTGCTTGCCGCCCCGGGTGAAACAGAAGGCCCTGCCACTGGGGTTGTTGCGTCGGAGCTAACGCATCCCTACTACGTTTTTCTTGATGGGGGTATGCAGGTGGATGTGGCCAGTATCAAAGGCGGCCAGATCCCAATTGCGCCGGATTCACTGGGCCGCGTTTCAATGACACCGGAGACTGAGCGCTTTCTTCAGGATTCGATTTTCCAAGCGAAGGTCGACAAGTCGATGAAGATCGACGAGATTGATTTCAGTGAGTACGATATTATTTTTCTGGCCGGTGGTTGGGGCGCAGCCTATGACCTAGGTTATTCCCCGGTACTGGCAGAAAAAATCAGCGGCGCGTACTACGCTGATAGCGAACCTGTGATCGGTGGCGTGTGCCACGGGGTGCTGGGTTTGATCAACGCCAAAGATCGCGACGGTAATTTGCTGGTCGCCGGGCGGCGCATGACCGGAGTCAGTGACAAGCAGGTTGAAGAACTCAATATTGAAATCACCCCGCAGCACCCAGAGACCGAATTGCGCAAAGCCGGAGCCCTGTACGAAAGTCAAACAGCATTTCGGGATGTGTTTGCCACTCACGTTGTCGTGGATGATGAGAAGCGTTTTGTAACCGGACAGAATCAAAATTCCGGATTGGAAACGGCGCACAAAATGATGCAGGTTGTTGCTGATCGGGAACAATAGCCATGGAAAAAGTGCTTAAGCTATTGGTGTTATTGCCGGCGATCTTCTTTCTAGTCACCGGTATTCGCTGGCTGGTGGCACCTGCCGCAATAGCGCCTACGTTTGGCCTGACGCTGGCTGATGGCCTCGGGCTCAGTTCTCAGATCGGCGACATGGCTGGCTTTTTCCTGACGCTGGGCAGCTGCATGCTCATTGCTCTGATCGTTGAGCGTCGCAGTTGGTACTATCCCCCGATGATGTTGCTGGCGATCACAGCCGTGGGTCGTGTTGTTGCGTGGCTGTTGCATGATGCCACCCTGGCAGTGAGTCAGATCGTGGTAGAAGTGATTGTGGCATTGATTCTGTTGGTGGCTTCCCGCCGTTTGCCACAAAAGGGCTGAGGGGTTGAAAACGTATTCTTTACGCCGGCTTGCGCGCTGCGCTGCGTTCTGCCTCGGTTGTATCAGTCTCAGCGTGTATGGCATGAATGCAGGCGGCCAGGCGACGGCCGACGTGATACGCCCTAATATCGTATTCATTCTGGCAGATGATTTGGGCTATACCGATATCGCACCCTATGGAAGCGAAGTCAATACACCAAGCCTGAGTGCTCTGGCGGAGCAGGGCGTGAGCTTTACCAATTATCACACTGCGGCGAACTGCGCGCCTGCCAGAGCGATGCTTCTCACTGGGGTAGACAGCCATCTGGCGGGTGTATCTAACATTCCAGAAATGCTAGCACCGCAGCAGCGGGCGTACGCCAACTATCAGGGCGTGCTGGGGGACGACGTGGTGACCGTTGCGACCTTATTGGAAGACGCCGGCTACCACACCTATATGGCGGGTAAATGGCATCTGGGCATGGATCCGCGCAAGCGGCCTAGCCGGCGCGGCTTTGAGCGCACGATGGCAATGATGGATTCAGGCGCCGATAACTGGGAGCAACGTCCCTATCTAGCACTCTACGATCAGGCCAACTGGTTTGCCGATGGCGAGCGATTTACGTTGCCGGAAGACTTTTACTCCTCGCGCTTTTTAGTCGATAGGATGATGGAGTTCATCGGCAGTAATCTACAAGACGGCAAGCCTTTTTTCGCCTACCTGCCGTTCATGGCCGTGCACTCTCCGGTGCAGGCTCCTCGGGAATACATCGAACGCTACATGGGCATGTACGATGCCGGCTGGGACGCATTGCGTCAGCAGCGCATGGAGCGAGCTGCAGCGCTGGGCATTGTGCCAGAGGACACCTCCATGTTGCGCATGGCAACGACAGACGAATGGGGTGATCTGGATGAAGAACGCCGGCGCTATCAGGCTAAGCGCATGGCGGTTTATGCGGCCATGATTGAGGCGATGGATTTTAATATTGGTCGTCTGATGGCGTTTCTCAAACAGCAGGGTCAATACGACAACACCATTTTTATTTTCACCTCTGACAATGGCAGCGAGGCCAGTGGCCCCGATGATCCCCAGGCCTTTCCCAAGCGACTGGGGCCGGAGAATCTTGGTTATACTGTAGATTACGACAACCTCGGCCTGAAGGGCAGCTACAGCACACTCGGCCCCAGCTTCGCCAGCGCCTCTGCGAGTCCCCTGGCGTACTACAAATTTTATGCGGGGGAAGGGGGTATGCGGGTGCCGCTGATCATCGCCGGAAAGCCTGTTACCCGTGAGCAACAACTGACGCCGGCTTTTGCCTGGGCGACCGATATTACGCCCACAATTTTGTCGTTGGCGGCTGTTTCTGTGCCTGGGGAACGCTATGCAGGTCACCCCGTGAAGCCCATAACAGGGCGTGATTTGACACCCTTACTATCCGGTGAGGTTGAACGGGTTTACGGTGCCGATGATTCGGTCGGCTATGAACTGACCGATCACGGTGTCCTGTTCGAAGGTGACTATAAGCTGGTAATAAACCAACCGCCGGTCGGTGATGGCCAGTGGCGCTTGTTCAATATTGTCGATGATCCTGGCGAGACAGAAGATATAGCGTCATTACGCCCACTGCGTTTTCAGCGCATGTTATCCGGCTATGAACAGTACCGCCGAGATAATGGCGTAATGCCGGTGCCGCGCGGTTATACGCCGATAAAACAGTTTGTTTCCAATATGTTGCTACAGTACCGGGATGCAGCCATTGTATTGCTACTAACACTGCTGCTATTGCTGCCGTTTTATGTTGCTTATCGAATGACGAAGACAAGGAGCCCATGATGACGAAGGGCTGTCTCTATAGGATCGCCCGCCAAGCTGCGTTCACGCAGTTATATTCACTGCCGATATTGCTTAAAAGTGCGTTTTTTGTTGGCGCCTTGCTGTTCACGCCACTGGCAGTGACTGGAGATATCTCTGGTTTTTGGAAACACGTCAAAGCCCCTGTTTGGATCGATATCCAACTGGAGGAGGGTAGTGGTACCGTGGTTCGTAATGACAAATTTCCTGATCGGGTAGGTCGCACCATACTGAAAGATCTGCAAGCCGATACATCTAAACAGGACGAGTGGCATAGTCTGATCTATGTGGAGAAACTGGGAGACTACAAGGATGTGGAAATCGCTCTCCCCGAGGCCAACCAGATGCTCTTCAAGGGTAGGATCGGTTTTATCAGTCGCACCGTGGAGTGGGTGCGCGTCGACGGAATACCTGCACACTAGAGAGACGGGGCACCGTTGCAGTATTGTGCGGTTACCCTAATTCAAAATATCAGCAAGAGATGAGACTTATGAATCAAACCTACCAAGCAGAGACTGAGAAACTGTTGACCGAGTTAAACAACGGCGTTCTTACCATCAGCTTTAACCGGCCCGGCGCCATGAATGCATTACACCCCGAAATGCTTACCGGGGTCGCAACATTGGTGGACCAGGCCAGTGCTGATGAGGCAGTCTGCGTCATTGTCTTGCAGGGTGAGGGGAGGGCCTTCTCAGCGGGTGTGGATCTCAAAGTACTGCAGGATATCGAGCCCGCTTACGGCCGTATTGGCGATCTATTTGATGCTCCCGCCAGGCAAGCCTGTACCGCTATTCGCAACGCCCGGATACCCGTAATCGCGAAAGTTCATGGCGCCTGCTTTACCGGCGCACTGGAATTGGCACTGCACTGTGATTTTATCTACACCACTGAGACCGCAAAATTCGGTGATACCCACACCAAATTTGGCCTGCGCCCCACTTGGGGCATGTCACAGACACTGTCACAGGCCATAGGGATTCGCAAAGCCAGAGAGCTTTCTTTCACCGGGCGAGTGGTTAAGGGAGACGAGGCCGAACGCCTCGGCCTTGTCAATAACGCTGTTGCCGGACAAGCAGAGCTCGATCAACTGGTTGCCACGCGCGCTGCACAAATTGCCGATAATTCTCGTGCCGCCGTTGCAGCGATGAAAGATCTGTACCGACTGAGCCAGCAGGGGAATGCTATCGAAGAAGCACTGGCGAAAGAGTTAGGCGCCGAATACACCGATATCCTCGATACTGCAGAGCGTCTCGCTGCATTTCGATAGTCACCTGATAGCGCGTCTATTAAGTCACTGATGTGACGTAAAATTCATTATGTATAGGAGCTATCCGTTGTCGACGTTGCAATGGGATTACCCAGAGGCACATATCATCGAACACACTGCGACAAGTGATGAAGCCGATGGATATGGACATATCAATAACAGCGTTTACCTAAGTTGGCTTGACCAATGTGTGTGGGATCATTGCAATGCGGTTGCTATGCCGCCTGAAACATGTCGAGAATTAAATCGAGGCTTTGCCGCTGTTCGTCATGAGATTGATTACCTGGCAGCTGCCTATCCCGGTGACCACGTTGCAATCGCCAACTGGGTGACATCAAACGACGGACGCTTGCGTGCAGAGCGAAGGTTTCAAATCATTCGAATGAGTGATAAGAAAACAGTACTGCGCGCACGCAGTGACTATATTTGCACAAATTTGACCAATGGCAGGCCTGCCCGCATGCCCGACATTTTTAAAGTCTGCTTCGCGGTACCACCGAGAATTGATTGTTTCCTAGCGCAGGCACAAGGTGACGATAAAGCATCGACCTAGCGCAGCTTGTCAAAAATCTGTGAGTATCCCTGCGTCAGGTTGCTGCGTTCTTGCCGTTAGAGCAAAGGTTGCAGAGCGCCTCGCCGAATTTCGATAGCAGGCCAGTTGGGTCGTTCCGTCCCGGTAAGGCGTCTGCGGCACGTTCCACCAGTTCACTGGCGGCGCGAGGGTATTTTCTGGCCAAAGCGTAAGGCATGTAGACCTCGCCATAACCGTCGTGCAGGTCTTGCTGCTGGAGTAGCGAAGTGCTTTTTTCTCGCGCCTGCAGCGGTTTTTCAACGGAGTTTTTGATCGCGTAAAAATAACGGCAGCTAACGAAATGATTGATAACGTTTAAGTCAAAATCAGCACAAAGTGCACTGACCGAAAATGGTGATTTTCTCCTTCCAAAAATTCCGTGTATCTACGGTCCGAGAGTGTGTGTGATACGAAATCGGTTGTTATCAAAGGGATACTTGTCTTAAATGAAGCCATGAAAATATATTTACACGGAATTGGGCTATCTGACCGAATCCGTATACTTAACTGTTAGAATTCATTAGGTATCGAACAATGAAAAAAATTGGTATTTTGGGTGGAATTGGATGGCCATCAACTATGGAATACTATCGGCTTATTTGCGAAGCAAGTCAGCTGTACCACAATAATAAGGAGTTTTCAGGGCCTATACCTATGCCTGAAATTTCAATCGAATCATTGAATATGAACTTCTCAGTCAATAATAGAGGTTCATCTCAACCCGGCTCTTGGTACAAATGGGATTCATATCTCAATGCAGCAATTAAGCGGCTTGAACACAGTGGCGCTGAGTTAATTGTGATCGCCAGTGTCACTCCTCATGGTCGTCTCAATGAAATTTTGGAAGGAATTAATGTGCCAGTCGTTAGTGTCTATGAAAGTATTGGTGCTCACTGCAACGAAAAAGGTATAAAGAATTTATTGGTTTTTGGCACAATGCCTACAATGAATTCTCCTGCTTTTATTTGTGGTATGGAGGAATTCGGAGTAAAGGCATTTTATCCACCTACGGTTGAATTAAAAGAAAGTCTACTAAAGGTTATCGAGAGATTGTATCAGGGAAAAACTGATGGAACTTCTTTGGCTATAAATGAAATAGCGCGCTCTTGTATTTCGAGTGATCTATTAGATAATACAGTCATCTGTTTAGGGTGTACTGAGTTGCCACTAGCCTTTGAAGGGTTTAATGACATGCCAAGTTTCGAAAGTAGTGGTATTAAATATTTAAACTCGACTGTGGTTCATGCTTTAGCTGCGTTTAAAGAATGTGCCAAGTAAAATTCTAACAAGTCAAAGCAGCGGATCGGTTGCAAGCAACCTCCACGCTGTTTGAGGCGTTAGGTGCCCTCCGTGCAAAATTCAATCATGTATATGGATGACGGGAAATAGAGTAATTGATAATGGAAAAATCACGAGACCCAAGATTCACCGGCATTCTAATATTCGCAGGTCTATGGAATATATGTCTTGCAACGTGGGCGCTATTTTTTACCGAGATTTTCTTCCAAGTATTTGGTCTCACTGGAAGAGGTAACGTGCTAGACATGGGGCAAAAAGTATTTTGGGTAAGCGTAGGCATAATCGGGATATTGTTTATTGTTTCTGGTCTAAATAATGCGCGATTCAGATTCATTATTGCTATAGCTGTGCCGGGTAAAACCCTTGCCTTTCTTGGTTCAGTTGCTATGTTACTCACCGGACAGGCTGGCGCTGGAATTATATTTATTGGGCTAGGAGACTTACTATTTACGATACCTTTTATTATGTATTTGCGCGCGACGAGACATTTGGGTTGGGTCTAAGTTTTACATTTCAATCTAGATTCCATAGGGAGGCGTCTTGAGCGGACGGGCACATAACAAGGCGGTGTTGACGCCTTCGGCTCGGACGTCCCACTGTGTGGCCCGCCGCAAACCTAGGCGTTATGAGCACCTGATATGAGTATGCATGGTAGCTGTAGATGCAAGAATATCGCCGTAGAGTGGCAGACGGTCGACTATAGCGTGGTACCGCGGCAGTGCCAGTGTGAGTACTGCAAGGCGAAGAGTGCGGCCTATGTGTCTAAATCGGGATCTAGCTTCAGAATACGAATACACCGTGAGAGCCTTCACCTGGTTGTCACGCATGGTAGTGAATCTGCCAAATTTCACGAATGCCGAAACTGCGGGGATGTCGTTTGTGTTACCGCAGATATCGATGGCGAAACATATGGAGCTTTGAACTCGCGCTGCCTAAAGAACAAGTTGGGTTTTTCTCCCGCAATTGAATCCGACGTCGGCAGCCAAACCGTTAGTCAAAAAATGGAAGGGTGGCGTCAGAATTGGTGCCACCCGGTACACATAACACGTCAAGGCGGCAAGGGGCCTTCGGCGGAGGACGCCGTGACCGGCGCCCCAGCTTGAAGCGTTATGTGAAGCCGACAGATTAGATATGGATATGAGTCTCACTCTAAAGATTATTGGATTTTTTGTCTTCGCTGCCGGTATTGTATTAGCTTCGAGTCCAGAACTCATAAGTAGTAAGCCTGTTCCGGAAGATATTTTTAGGGCAGTAGAACGACGGATATGGTGGGGTGTATTAATCGGCTTAGGTCTCATTCCACTTTTTCATGGCACTGTAAAGCCCTGGCTGCCTACAATAATTGCAGTCGGCGCAGCGTTAACCTTTGGTGTATTAATCGCTCGCTTAATCGGCATCGCTCTTGATGGTTCGGTAGTAAAGCAATGGTTTTGGGTGGCGGTTGAGTTTGTAATATTAATTGCATTGTGGGTATGGTATTCAAAGTTAAAAATATAAAAAAATCAAAAGTGCCTTCGGCTGGATGCGGAAAACTGCCGCCTTATGTAGGCTTTATGTGTCAGTGATAATAGGTGGTTATGAAAACGTTTTCTGTAAATGATAAAATGCAAAAGGGATACGTATACAAACGAATTGAGCCTATTGGTAAGAATTTTGATCCTCAATTTATTCCAGAGTTAACGCCTAAAGAAATGCTCGAGCTAGGTGTTTTTGGGGGTAAGTATTTGAATGACTGCAAACGCGAATTCCCAAATGATTGGTTTGTGTGTGCAAAGCTTAGTGATACAAAAGACGGGAATCTTAACTATTTCTCAGTAAACGCGTCGCAGCCATTAAGTGAGTGGGTAAAAAAGGGATGGATTCACCCTCAAGACCCTAGAGGTTGGTTTCAATGGTATTGCAGGTATTTTATAGGTAGACGCACGCCCGAAGAGGATCAGCGGCAAATAAAGCGGTGGAGTGCATTTAGGCGTCATGCAGGTGCAATAAGAAAGTACTGTGAACCCTATGATTTTCAATGCCGAAAAAAGCAAAGACAGGCGTTGTTGCACTGGGCCTATGATGCGAGAAAGCTATAGTTCACATAACAAGACAAAGCAAGCTGGATGCACTAAGGCGCGCCAAAGCTTGAAGCGTTAGGTGCCTTCAATGATTAGAATCAAAAGATTAGACCACGTCGTCATTCGTGCCAAGAATTCAGCAACGATGTGTGATTTCTACTGCGATGTACTCGGCTGCACTGTGGAGCGAGAATCGACGGCGGACTTGGGGCTGATTCAGCTCCGTGCAGGCAACGCCCTAATTGATCTCGCTTCGGTCGTCGGGCTCAGCTATTGCTGCTCTTCTGCTAAGTGCGTTCGACGCTACAAAGTCATACACATATCCGCCAGCCAGATCGAGGAATTAGATCATGACAAGTTTTATTACGTTTATAATTAGTAACTTTACACTGACTTTTTTCGTTGTCGGTTTATTGTGTTCCCTTGTTGACCTCTCACTCAGACAAAAGCCGCTGCATAAGCAACAGGTTATTGAAGCACTACTGTCTTACTTTCTCCTTTTTAGCATTGGGTTTAGTTTCCTGTACAATTTCGTTATGCATGTTTTTTTTGCAGAAATGACAGCGTCCTTTATCGGTTGGAAGAATAGTCCGTTTCAGTATGAAGTGGGCTATGCAAGTTTGGGTTTCGCTATCGTAGGGATAATCGCATTCAAACAAAACTTACCGTTTAGAGCCGCCGCAGTGATAGGACCATCATTTTTTCTTTGGGGTGCTGCTGGGGGTCACGTATACCAAATGATATCAGCGCACAATTACGCGCCAGGCAATGCTGGGGTTATCTTCTGGAGCGACATAATTTTACCGATAGTCGCTTTTGCATTACTATATCAACAGTACATGCAAGAGAGGCTAGTATCTCTCAATCGGGGTTAAGGCTTCAGCGGCTAACAAGAGTCTCAACAGTGACCCGCAAGAAAAATGCGCACGCATTACCCTGAGCGTTATGTGCCATCACTGAGAGGTAGGGTCTTTTGCTTGAGTTAAAGACGGTTGGTTTGTTTATTATTACTGCATTGGCCGAAATTGTTGGGTGTTACCTGCCATATCTATGGCTGCGAGAAGGAAAAACGATCTGGCTATTAGTGCCAGCCGCCTTGAGCTTAGCTGCATTTGCTTGGTTGCTCACTCTGCACCCTACAGCTGCGGGTAGGGTCTATGCAGCCTATGGCGGAATGTATATTTTTATGGCCATACTCTGGCTGTGGGCCATAGAAGACATTCGCCCAACAACGTGGGATATCGCGGGGGCAAGCGTGGCCCTAATAGGCATGGCGATTATCATGTTTGCGCCACGCACCACCTAGCGAGGCAGGCAATATATCAAGGGGTCAGTGTCCTTGATCACCTTTTCTCCACTTGCTAACCACCCCAGCCTGAATATTGCGGGGCACGATTGGTTACCTTGTGTAGGGTTGCTTTGAAGGCATCTGCGCCAAAATCCTTGCTATTACTGTGCCAAATAATGAATGGGCGACGACCAGGCGCGCTCTTGAATCGTCGTTGCCAAATCGGGCCGGGGCGATACACCGGCACGAATGGCATCCCACGTTGACCAGCGGCAGGTTGGATTTTCCAATGCCCGCGCATAATAAAAGGCACGCTGCTGTGGATCGAAGTCCGGGTCGTGCCAAAGAGCCGATAGTTCTGCTGCGCCGGTCTCAGGGTTAATAGAGCAATCAGAGATATCCACTCTGGCACCGTTGTCAGCGCAACGGTTAGTCTCAGGGTTCACGTCAGTGTTACCGGCACCGGCACAGGCGACATCAATAACATCTTCATGGGTGTTGCCATCGGCGTCGATCCAACCTTTGATAATTTGCAGGCGTTGTAGCGGTGCAGCGTCTGGGTCGGATGCAGCCATGATCAAAAAACTCGGTGTGTCGTACTCGGCGGCGGTGCCATCCTGCGAAGAGGTCACAGCAGAAAGGTTTCCGCCCATGCTAACGCCGTTGGCATAAGCTCGCTGCACGCCGTCGGCCGTCGTCAGCATGTCCTCATCGAAGCCGTAACCGGCAAGAAAGCGCAGCGCTATTCGCGGGCCTGATGTGGCGAAGACTTCTTTTCGACGAAACGCGCTGTAAAGCGACGCCCGCGTGTTTTCTTCTGCCCATGCAGCCGCCAAGCCTGAGGCGCCAAATGTTGGGCTACCGCCGCCAGCATAAATGTCGCCGTTAATTCTGATATTCATATTCTTGCCCATGGGGTTGGGGGCGAGGGCCAATGCCGCCTGCATTCCATAATACGTCAGTTCGCCACTGAGTCCGGCTCGCGGTATAGAACCTCGCTGTTCGGCATTGCTTGATAACAAGCCCAGTTTGGACGAAAAATTCGACTCATCGTTTTGGCTTGCCGCCGAATGGGTGTCGCTTGAGCCGATAAAACCAAACTGATAAGGGTTGGTAATATTCTGCTGCTCTAGTGCCATCCCATTTAACAGCGCCTCGCGCACATACGAACCCTCCACTTGGCTTAAGGCACCTGTGGCGACTCGGTAAGGCATGATTTCAAAGCCCGCCCACTCATCGCGCGACGATAAGATCGGGTGTGTTTCCGATGTCCCTTTAATCTGCGTTATTTCAACAATAGGCTCATTGCGAATTCGCTGCTGCGCGTAATCATCATCGAAATTGCTGCCTGCCCAATCCACCAGCTTGAACATCTGCCCATTGGAACCATTGGAGTTATGGGGTATCGCCAAGCTTTCAACGCCTTTTTCTCTGAGGTCATCCATCCACTGCCAAAGGTCCTCCGGATTAACGGAATGAAAACGAGAAAAAGGCTCACGCGGCAGGTTCTCTGTGCCCTCAAAAATGACATTTCTATGCAGGTTGCCCATACCAGCCGTTGAGGAAGTATATTCATATGCGGCAAACGTCGTAAAGTTACCGGGATCATTAAACTGATCTGCGGCATCCACCGTATCTTCCCAGGCACTTCTGATAACACCAAGCACTTGGTCACGATCCAGTTCACCTGACAGGGTCTGTTCGACCGCTCTTGGCAAAAAGTCTGCAAATGTCGATACTCGCTTCAATGTACTGAAGAGGCCTGTGCCAAAGTTTTCCGGAGCGTTCAGATCATGATAGGGCTCTGAAAATGCGTTTTTAGAAAATTCTGTTGAGGTTTCGGCTGCTGCCTTTGTTAAACCCAAGAACATGGCGTGGTCGGTAACGGCATAAAAATCCATTGGCCGTGACAGCTGCATGTCATAGCCGGCTGGGTTTTTGATCGGCTCGCCCCGCGCGAAGCGGTAGGCGTCATACGGTGTCGCCGTCGTACCCATAGAATACCCGTCAAAAGAATAAGTGGTATGCACATGCAAATCGCCATAATAGGGCTTGCGCTCTATTAGTATTTCTTCAGCGGTTGTTTCTGGCAAAGAAGCAATCGCTTCCGGTTGCGTACTGTTACGTACAAGCAATTCGGTCTCTGTTTCAAAAACCTTTTCATTCCAACCCAGAGGGTTACTGTCTAATAAAGCATCGATTTCGGCAGTACTAGCGATTATCTCTTCGTTGGAATGAACATCCGCAGCAGTACTAAACGCTTCACTGGATGGCGCCATCTTCGTGTCTGAGCACGATATTAAACCAAACAGTGCTGCGGTGATTATCAGACTGACTAGCGGTGGCTTGGTGTTCATTTCTCTGAGCATTTTATTCATTCTTATTCTCCTTAGTGACGTAGGCTCCTGCCGGGTGCAGTGCAGAAGTCTGTTGCATGTAAAAGGTGTAACACTGTCTTGTCTGGGTCTTAATAATAGTGTTAATTCTGAGTTAGTTCAGTCGATTTAGCGCGCTCTCGCAGATAAAGGTACAGCGGGAGACCGCTGGAGATGCCGACGACGGTAATGGCCAGTATTGGAAGCCAAGTCTTTACGCCGAGTTCGCGCCCTTCGGTGTGCATTAATATTGCCAGTGTGATGCACCCTATGATGACATTTATGCCGACCATAGCAGACACTGGCGAGCTGAATATCGCCGGCATAAGGTGCGCAGGATTATAGCCATGCTCTAAAAGATAAGTGGCGCCTGCTATCGGAGGCGCCAGTGTGCCGACAATCGTCATTCCTAGATAAAGTTGTTGTCGCATCTTTGGTCGGTCGCTCAAAGTCTGGATTCCTTAATCAGTTGCTAGCGTGGTTTCGACAGCGGTCCCTATGAAGTAGGTCGCGGGTATTAACGAAACTCTAATTCATCATCATTGAGCCGGCCAAGACGCAAACCGACAAAGTCTCTAATGTAGTTCTGATAGTTCTTCCACGGCAAGCGGTTGCCATTTTTAGGAAACTGCGCCCGTGCGCGCAGGACGTAACCTGCTTCGAAATCTAACAGTGGCACTTCATCAATCGTCCCGTTCATGCGCGGCGTCGCGGTGCTATAATTGCCTCGATCCATTTTCTTCAGTAACCGGCAGACGTAATTGCCCGTTAAATCCGTTTTGAGGGTCCACGAAGAATTGGTATAGCCCACTGTAAAAGCCATATTAGGCACATCAGAGAACATCATCCCTCGAAAGATAAAGTGTTCGGTTATGTCGAGTTTTTTATCATCGATGCTGTACTGGACACCACCGGCAAACTTAAGGTTCAGGCCTGTCGCGAGGATGACAATGTCGGCATCCAATTGTTTGCCGGATTTGAGTTGAATGCCATCGTTGTTGAACTGATCAATATGATCGGTCACCACCTCGGCATCTCCCGCGCGTATAGCGGCAAACAGGTCGCCATCGGGCACCGCGCACAGGCGTTGATCCCACGGATTGTAGTCAGGGGTGAAGTGAGTGGCGACGTCATAATCGGGGCCCAGCGCTTTGCGCACTTGACCAAGCAAAAACCGCCGCAGCTGTCGTGGTTTTTGGCGCGATAGGTTATAGACATAAATCTGAAACAGCACTTTTTTCCAGCGTATCAGGCGGAAAACCCAACTATTCGGCAACCACTTGCCCAGAGTCTCCGCCATGGGGTCTTCAGCGGGTATGCTGGCTATATACGTTGGTGTGCGCTGTAACATCACTAGACTGGCCGTGTCTTTGGACATCGCCGGCACCAGAGTCACCGCGGTGGCGCCACTGCCGACCACGACCACACGTTTGTCGTGGTAGTCTAAGTTTTCCGGCCAATGCTGCGGATGCAACACCTGTCCGTTAAAGCTATCGATACCGGCAAACTCAGGGATATAACCCTGCTCGTAATCGTAATACCCGCTACAATTAAAAATGAACTTGCAGCTGATCGTCACTGATTCACCACTGCCATCACCAGAGCCGCCGCGCTCGGCAGTCACCAGCCAGCGTTTTTCCGACGACGACCAGTTGGCAGCCACCACCTTGTGCTGATAGCGGATATGGCGCTCCACGTCATTTTCCGCCGCTGCCTCACGAATATAGTCGAGGATTTTTTGGCCGTCGGCGATGGCAGATTTGTCGCGCCAGGGCTTGAAGCCGTAACTGTAGGTATACATATCACTGTCGGAGCGAATCCCCGGATAGCGGAATAAGTCCCAGGTGCCCCCGCTGGCGGCTCTGGACTCAAGCACTAAAAAGCTACGGTCGCGGCACTTGCGGCGCAACTGGCAGGCGCCGCCAATGCCAGACAGGCCAGCGCCGATAATCAGGACATCAATCGATTCAAACTGTGTATCCATAGTGATTTCAATCTACAAAGTGGTTGTTAGTTGACGCGCTATACCAAATAGGTATCTACCCTGCGCGTTTCTGATTGGTCGTCCAGAATTTTTCGCCATGTGCCATGCACTGTGAGATAAGGGTTAGCGATCATGGTCGATGTATAATGATTTCTTCACTGTCGATGGGCAACTCAAACCACATGAGATCTTCTGTGAGGATGACGTTGTCCGGTGCACCGCGCAAGAACACATCTTCGAGTAACGACGTTGGCGGCACGGGCACTAGGTGATAGAAGGCCACCATATCTACATTTGATGTCTCGCTGAACTCAACCAGTGACGCTGCTGAAGCGTGGTAGTCCATGACATCAGCTACAATTTTGGCTTGTCGTGTCTGGCCCTCTGCGCTTAATGCCGCCATCAACGCGTTTAACGTCGGCACTGACAGTGCGTCGTGCAGCAGTAGATCAGCACCGTCGGCTATTTTTAGCGTCTCTTCCGTCACATTACTGTCGCCTGAAATGACAACGCTGCGACCACGGTAATCAAAACGATAGCCCACTGCGGGATGAATAGGAGGGTGCTCGGCGATATAAGCAGTAACCTTGAGATCGCCATCCTCTAAGACAATGCCCGGCTCAATCGTTTCATGCGCCAATACACCGAGCGCCGGTGGGAGTAAATATGGCCCATGGTGAGTTGAGCGATAATTTCGATCCTGCCGATAAGTGGCATTGATTCCGTCGGTCAGTTCCGCAACGCCCTGCGGGCCATAGATTGTCAACGGCTGTGGCCTGCCTCGTACCCAAGAGCCAAGATTCACTTCGTAAATTTCCGCAATGTGGTCCGAGTGAAAATGCGTCAGAAGCAGGCCCTGCAATTTTTCTGTAGGCAGTCCCAGTCGGTTAATGTTGTCCGTAGAGCCTGCGCCGGAGTCGATCAGAAAGAAATGCTCCGGCGTGATGACAGCGATACAGGCTTGCGCCTGTCCCTGCCCTAACGGCGATGCACTGCCGCAAACATAGACGCGAAGGCTTTCTGATTCCGCAAGTGGCTGCGCCCCGCGTTTCGCCATTATTGCCGTGCCGCGTTCAAGAACCCTATCCTGTACTGCAGGTACCGTGAGTAACACCCGCGCGAAACCCACAATAAGCAGAAGCGTCAGAACGATTATTAACGTCTTTTTCATCATGTTACAGCCGTTACTCCGTTAGCACGCACAGCGAGGTCAATCGATAAAATTGTCGTTGTCCTCAGCGCTATACCAAATAGGTGAGGACCACGCGCGTTCCTGAATGGTGGCTGACAGGTCTGAGCGCGGCGTTTCATTGGCGCGTATGGCGTCCCATGTAGACCATCGGCACACAGGGTTTTCGAGCACCCGCGCATAGTAAAATGCCTCTTGTCCAGGAGTAAAGTTGGGGTCTTGCCACAGGGTTTTAAGTTCGCCGGCGCCGACATTCGCTGTGATAGAGCAGTCATCCAGGTCTACGCGTGCGCCGTTGTCAGGGCATCGATAGGTTTGCGGGTCTACGCTCAAGCCGTCCGCGCATGCCACGTCGTACACTTGCTCCTGATGTTCGCCGTTTTCAAGCCAGCCCTTAATAATTTGCACACGCTGCAATCGAGCGGTGTTTGGGTCGGCTGTCGCCCAGGTTAAAAAAGTGGGCTGGCTATTACCCTCCGCCTGCAACGTGCCACCCATAGTTGTGCCAGTTTGGTAGGCAGTGCGAATTAAGTCAGGGCTATTCAACTGTGCATTATTCAGTTCGTAACCGGCAAAAAACCGTACTTTTATACGGGTACCGCTAGTGGCAAATGTTTCTTTCCGGCGCAGCGCATCGTAAATTGCCTCGCGGGTATTTTCTTCGGCCCAAACAGCGGCTAATCCGGCGGCACCCAACTGCCAGCTTTCTTGCAATACACCAGCCATTTTTTCTGTGACACGATCAGGCTTTGGCTCAGACTCTAAAAATTTGCCAAAAAAGTTGTTCTCGGCAGAGGTGCTCAATCCGGTGTGAGAGTCGGTGCTGCCGATCATGCCAAATTTAAACGGATTGACACCCAGCGCCGCCTCATAGGCCAAGCCATCTTTAAGGGCAGATCGCGCATAGTCATATTGTAACATCCAAGGTTCCTTAAGGGCTGACATGGCAATATTTCCCTCGTCCCAGGTCTCGAAATCGGCAAAGGGGTCCTCAGGGGAGAGATAGGGGTGGGTCTCGGAATCCCCCTTCACCTGAGTCACCTCAAGCACCG
>ENA-OSJC01001105-OSJC01001105.1-marine-metagenome-genome-assembly--contig:-NODE-1105-length-23047-cov-6.191990_pt1 | contig 23047 bp, 24 predicted proteins | sample MGYA00237885_ERZ534234 | MGnify/ENA primary metagenome ERZ534234 (study PRJEB26413, sample SAMN06343907) | marine metagenome | isolation source: coastal waters | place: Atlantic Ocean: West Antarctic... | reverse complement strand
GCTGGTGCAGCTGGTGGTTCTGGTGGTGGAGCAGGTTGGCATACTGGTGCCGGTGCAGGAAATCAAGGCGATTCTAACGGAGCAACAGGTTATGGTAATAATGGGGGCGCAGAAAATGGCTCCAATCAAGGTGGTGGTGGAGGTGGAGCAGGTGCAGTTGGCGTAGCTGCAGCTTCAGGTGGTGCTGGAGGAGCAGGTAGAGCTTATTCAATATCTGGCTCAGAACTTTTTTATGCAGGTGGTGGAGGTGGTGGTAAATATGCTTCTGGGACTGCATCAGCAGGTGGTTCAAGTATTGGTGGTGCTGGCGCACATGCAACTACTGCTGCTGGAGCAGCAACAGCTAATCGTGGAAGTGGTGGAGGCGGTGGAGGCGGGGTTCAGCCAAATGGTTCTGCTGGATCAGCAGGAGTAGTCATTCTTTCTTATACTGGATCGGGTTTTTATACTGGTGGAACAATAACAACTTCTGGTAATAAAACCATACATACATTCACTAGCAGTGGAACTTTGGCAGAAACATAATAAAGGTACTGAATAATGAAAGTTAAAATTACAACACCTAATGGTGCAACCCTTAAACATTATAAATATGTATAAAGGGGAAAGAGTATGGCCATACCATCAACAAAAGCAACATTAAAAACATACTGCCTTAGAGCTCTAGGTTTCGGTGTTATCGATATCAATGTTTCAGACGATCAGATAGATGACCGCTTAGACGAAGCACTTCAATACTTCTCACAATATCATTATGATGGTATTGAAAGAATGTATCTTAAACATCTCATAACATCAGCTGATGTTGCTCGCGCAAGAGGAAACTCAGACGCTATTGCAACAGATATAGTGGATACCAGTGTAACTGCAACTTGGAGCGAAGGAAACAATTGGATTCCCGTTCCAAACTCTGTGGTATCTGTTACAAGAGTATTTCCATTCACTAACACAGGTGGTGGCGGTAGTATGTTTGATATTCGCTATCAATTACGATTAAACGACCTATTTGATTTCTCATCAACATCTGTTATTCAATACGAAATGACAATGCAGAATTTAGATTTGCTCGAACATATTCTTGTTGGTGAAACACCTATTCGTTTTAACCAACATCAGGGCCGTCTTTATGTTGATATGGATTGGCAAAATGATGTAACTGCTGATGTAGACTATATGGTTATTGAGTGTTATCGAAAATTAGACCCAGATTCATTTACAGATATCTATGATGATATTTATTTAAAGAGATATGCAACCGCACTTATCAAAAGACAGTGGGGTGCAAACTTATCTAAGTTCTCAGGAGTTGCAATGTTGGGTGGTGTTACCATGAATGGTGAAACCATATTCAGTCAAGCAACAGAAGAATTAGAAAAATTAGAAGAACAAATCCAATTGGCATTTGAATTACCAATCAATTATATGATAGGTTAACCAATGGCAGTTAACTCATTTTTTCACACAAGTAATGTCGCCGCGATAGCAACAGAACAATCTCTTTATAGTAATCTTATAAAAGAAGCAATACAGATTTATGGCCATGATGTTTATTATCTTGACCGTACATCAGTTGCAGAAGATACTGTATTTGGAGAAGATTCTCTAACTAAGTTTACACAACAACACCCTATAGAAATGTACATTGAAGATTCTGAAGGTGGGTTTGCTGGTGAAAAAGAAATAATGAGTCAATTTGGTTTACAAAATTTAAGCGAAGTTACTTTCGTTGTTAACAAAATAAGATTTCAAGAACTAGACAGACAGATGCAAATAGAAACCGCGACAGATACAACTTCTGGCGGTTCTATATTATTAGAAGAAGCAACAATAAATCAGACAGGCAATTCATCTACTCTGTCAACTGCATCAGGCGATTCTAATTTTTACATTATACAAGATACATCTGCGACAGATGCAGATAGACCAAACGAAGGTGATGTAGTATATCACCCTGTACTTGATAAGATGTTTCAAGTTAATTTTGTAGACCATGATGAACCATTTTATCAACTGGACAACAATCCAGTTTACAAATTAAGGTGTCGTCTGTATGATTACAGTTCAGAAGTTATTGATACAGGTATCGCAGACATTGATGCAATTGAAGATGAACTATCGACAGATGCTTTAATCTATCAATTTACTTTAGAACAAGGTACTCAAGTTGGTGAATCATTAACTATTGATAGTGATTTATATACTGTTGATATAACTAATGTTACTGTAGATGCTACAACAGTTAGTGCAGGTGAAGATGCTGCATCGTTTGGGGGTGGTAGTATTGTGCTTGAAAACTCAGCTGATAGTGGTGACTCACAGTACTTATTACAAGAAGATGCTAAATCTGTTGGAGATTATATAACAGATAAAACTGCACAGAACGAATTATTTAGCGCACAAAGTGCCACAGTTTTGGACTTTAGTGAATCCAATCCATTTGGTGATCCTAAATGATTATAAATAGTATTAGGAGAATTTAATGGCAAATCAATCACTTGGATTAGGTACTGAGGCAAATGATGGAACAGGGGATACTCTACGAGTAGCCTCTGATAAAATCAACGATAACTTTTTAGAGATTTATACTTTAATTGGGGATGAATCGTCTTTAACTACGGGTATCAGTGCAACCGCATCAGTAGTAACTTTAACTGCGCCAACAATTACAGGTGTAGTTGGTGGAACGCAAACGTCTGCTACAATTACAACTCTAACAGGAACCACTTTTAATGCTGGAACTCTTGCATTAGCTGCTGGTTCTATTACAGATAGTTCTGGTGCAATTTCCTTTGGTAATGAGAATCTAACAACAACAGGGACAATTACTGGCGCTCTTGCTACAGCTGCCCAAACTGCAATTACTTCAGTGGGAACACTAACTGCACTTCAAGTTGATAATATTAATATTAATGGTAATGCAATTACCAGTACGGCTGGCACAGACTTAACAATTTCTCCACTATCAGGACAACAAATTGTTCTTGATGGCACAATAGTAATAGATGCTGGTGTAGTTACTGGTGCAACAAGTGTTACGTCATCAGCATTTGTTGGTGATATAACTGGTGATGTTACAGGTAATGCAGATACCGCAACTGCACTCGCAACGGCCAGAACTATTGGTGGAACATCATTTGATGGTTCTGCAAATATCGCAGTTGCTTTAGCATCTGTTGGTACTGCTGTTACAGTAGCAGATGAGTCAAGTGATACTACTTGTTTCCCATTATTTACAACTGCTGCAACAGGCGATTTACCTCCCAAGAGTGGGTCGAACCTAACATTTAATAGTAGTAGTGGTTTATTGACTTCAACACTATTTGCTGGTGATTTAACTGGTGATTTAACTGGTGATGTTACAGGTAACGCAGATACAGCAACAACACTTGCGACTGCTAGAACTATTGGCGGTACATCATTTAATGGTTCTGCAAATATTGCTGTAGCACTTGCTACAGCTGCAACTACGCTTGAGACTGCGAGAACAATTGGTGGGGTTTCGTTTAACGGTAGTGCTAATATAAACTTGCCTGGCGTAAATGCAGCTGGTAACCAATCAACTTCTGGACTTGCTGCAACTGCAACTGCACTAGCAACTGCTAGAACTATCGGTGGAACTTCTTTTGATGGTAGTGCTAATATTGCGGTAGCTCTTTCTGCAACTGCAACAGCACTAGCAACTGCTAGAACTATCGGTGGAACTTCTTTTGATGGTTCAGCAAATATTGCGGTAGGACTTGCTGCAGAAGCAACCATACTAGAAACTGCTAGAACTATTGCTGGTGTAAGTTTTGATGGTAGTGCTAATATTGCTCTTGCTACAACAGATTTAACAAGTGTTACAGCTGTTGCTGGTGAAGTCAATGCATTGGATTTAGGTTCAACTGCAATTGGTACAGCTATTGCAAGTAAAGCGGTTGTTCTAGATTCTGACAAAGATTATACGGGCATAAGAAACTTAACAATAACAGGTGAAATAGATGCCGCAACTGGTGACTATTCTGGCGCAGTCGATGTGGCTGGTGCTACAACAGTAGTTGGTCTAACTGCTACTGGTGATATTAAAGCTAGTGACGGCGTAGTCTCTGGTAAAAGAGAAATAATTTCAACATTCAATACTAGTTCGGCTGTTACTGGTTCTCTTACAAGAGCACAGTCTGGTGGAATATTATTGATTGATGGCACTGAAGACAATGTAATCAACTTGCCTGCTGCGGCAACAGCAAACGTAGGGACGTTTTATGACTACATAGTTTTGACTATAGGTGCTAGTGATAAAACCACAATCTTTAATATCGCTGGTTCAGGTGGCAACTTCTTTGGCACATTAAGTCTATCGGGTGGTACTGCTGCTAATGCAGTTATCGATAATGCAGGTGATGCTCTTACATTGGTCAACTCAACAGTTGTTGGATCAAGAGGAAGAATAACATGCCTAGTAGATAATGGTACAAACGGAACGTGGCAAGTGGAATCAGTTGGTTCTCCAATTGCTACTATCGCATAAATATAATGAATAAGGAGAATACATTATGCTAGGGCAACAGTTCTACCACGAAACAGTACGCAACGTAGTTGTGGGTTTCGGAACAATTTTTAACAATATTCAGTTGGTTCGTAAGGATAACGCTGGAAAGGTTCAACAGACTATGAAGGTTCCCTTGGCATATGGTCCAAGGCAGAAGTTTCTTGTTCGGTTGAATGATGACGCAGACCTTAGTAAAGCTGCTGCGGTTACGTTGCCTCGTATTGGTTTTGAGATTACAGGACTTACCTATGATCCCGCCCGGAAACTAAATCGTGTCCAGAAATTCAAGAAGGTTAAGGGTGATAAGTCAGATCAATTGGACACGCAATATATGCCTGTTCCATACAATGTAAATTTTCAACTCTATATTCTTGCAAAACAGTCGGATGATGCTCTACAAATTGTTGAACAGATTCTTCCATACTTTCAACCAGACTACACGATCACGATGAATGATAACGCTGATATGGGTGTCAAAAAAGACATTCCCGTTATTCTCAACAGTATTTCTTATGAGGATGATTATCAGGGAGACTTTACCACAAGACGAGCAATCATCTATACTCTAGATTTCACTTGTAAGTTCTATCTCTATGGCCCTGTTACTTCTAGTAAGGTTATTAAGACAGTACAGGTTGATGCATATACTGATATGCCCGACAAATCACCCACACGACAACAGAGACTTACTGTTACACCAAACCCAACCAGTGCTGATGCTGATGATGATTTTGGTTTCAATGAGGTGACATCGTTCTTCGAAGATGCGAAAAATTATAATTCAGTGACAGGCGAAGATGAGTGATAACATGTTTCATTATGCAGATGTTTCTTTGTCAGTAATTGATAATCTAATAAATTTAGAAGAAGAACTACAAGTTTTAGAACGAGTTCAAAAATTTAAACTAGAAATCGATCCAAATTGGTGTGGATATAAAAAAATAGCTGACAGTGGATTACCAATAGATGAAATGAGTGATTCTCTACAGGGTCACACTAATTTAGAAATTTTCACTGAAGATGAAAAGGCTAATGCGGGGAAACTTTTCAATGAAATTCTAAAACCAATTATTGGATATGAACCAAATACTCAAGGTAGGTATGGATATTACAAAGAACCAATTCATATACATAATGATGGTGAAAATTATCTAGGTCATGATTGGAGATCGCATAACAGAACAGGACAAATGCCTCGGCCTGCAAACACAACAGTATTCTTTCCACTAAGATGTTACAAAGAAGATGGGAGTGTGGGAACAACTGAGACTGTATACTTTGACCAAAAAACTCCTTGGTCTGCAAAATCTGGAATTGATATTGAGAGTGACGATCAAAAGTTCTATAGACAACATGGCCCATATGGGTGGCAATTGGATCATGATTATAGTGATTTAGTAGGATACACTAACAAACCCTTTGATTCAGATGTTTGGGTAGAACACTTGCAACACCACCCAATTGAGATGTTACATGGGTTTAGTTTTGCAGCATCTGTTCCTTGGAATATTGGTCAAGTTGTTATGTTTGAGACTTCAAGAATTCATTGTAGTTCTTATATGGAAGATTGTTTTGGTAAAGACTGTTTTCTTGTAAAGGTCAACACAAATTTATGGGATTAGTGTGAAAATACTTATACCATTCTCTGGCGGTATAAATTCAACATATTCACTTTATCGTTGGTTGACTGAGACTAATGCTGATATTTTTGTTCGATATGGATTTGATCGTTTTGAGAATGATGATTTCAATGCAGAGGAACTTGAAAGAGTTCAAAATATATCACACTTCCTTAAAAAAGAATGTCGTAATTTTAATTTAGAAATGTCTGAGTTTCCTAAACAATATGTAAAGGAACAGATTCCAATCCGGCCGGGATTTAAAAAAGGAAAATATGATATCGGTGCTCTTAGACCACGTTATGCTGGATATATCAATTGGTGTTTTGAAACAGGAGCAGATGGAATATCCATAGGAATATGTTTAGAAAATACAGCAACTCAGGGTTATGAAGTAAGTCGCCGTGAATCTGGTATTGAAAATATTGGTGTTGATATATATTTGGGTGGTGTGAGAGAGTTGGTTCCAGTGGCCACTGGAGATGATTTTAACTATAATGAGGTCGCAAAACATATGATGGGTAGGTTTGAACAGTATGAGTTCTTACCAAAAGAGTTGCGAGATTTGTGTATTAGATATTCAGAATCGCGTGATGGGCGTGAGATTGCATACCGGAGAACATATGAAAAATTTGTCAGTGAGGGTAAAACGGGTAGAGATTTTGATTTGTATTGTGCAGAAAAAGGAAGTTACGGTCATTGGAGACATGAAGCAGACCCAGAAACTTATATGTACAGGGGTCGAGGTGAGGATGGAAAATTGCCTTACTTAATTTATATGGGAGATAAATGTGGTAAATGAAATAGATAAAGCACTTGGAGTAGTCGGGGATGTTATTCCACCAGAAGCTTCTTTAAACCCAAAAGTTAAAATGTCTGATGTTTCCCGTTATCCAGTAGAGTTAGAGGGGGGTGAAGATATTGATGCTGACTATAAGTATCAAAGAGAGAACTTCTATCGGTTGGTTGAACAGGGTTCTAATGCAATTGAGGGTATCCTTGAACTTGCGAAAGAGGGTGAACATCCAAGGGCATACGAGGTTGCTGGACAGTTAATCAAGAATGTTGCAGAGGTTACCGAAAAACTTGGTGACTTGCAAGAGAAGATGAAGAAACTCAAAGAGGTTCCCAATAACGCACCGAAGAGTGTTACGAATGCATTGTTTGTTGGCAGCACTGCTGAGTTACAAAAAATGTTGAAGGGTAAAAGTGAAGATGGGTGATGTTTCATTAATACAGAGTATTATAGAAAATGTTGTTAAAAATAATCCAAATCATATTGCAGTAAAAGAACTTGACACAGGAAGAGAAATTACATATATTTCTCTGTATGAAGAGGCTAAGATAAGGTCTAAAAATATTGATGATACACCATATGGTATAATATGTTTACCTGATGGTATTGATTGTGTCATTGAATTTTTAGCTTATGCCTTTGCCCAAAAACCCTTTTTGTCTCGTCCTCAGGCCAGATCAAAATATCAGACATCTTTACAAGATAAATTCTTAAAAGAAAATTTCCATCCGATTCCTGATGGTTATCAAATAAGAATGAGTAGTGGAACAACTGATAAAGCTAAGTTCTTCTTTGCTACACAATCGGCAATAGTTTCTCAAATACAAATTATTGGTAAGCTTTTCAAAATGACTCCTAGTGATGTTGTTTTTTGTCCGATGCATATGACAAACGGCATTGGTGACACCACCTTAATAATGACATTACTTTTTGGTGCTACACTTTATTGTAACAATAATTTGCAACGGAATAAAAAAATAGAGAATTACATTTTAGACATCAGTCAACACCAACCAAGTATTGTTATAGCTACACCTATTATATTATCTGCGATATCTGAAATTGATAATATAAAACTAAGTCCTAGAATTTGGTATACTACTGGGGCACCATCAAATTACGAACATGCATTAAAAATAGAGGATAAAATATCTGGTGTGGTATTGAACCGATATGCTTCAAGAGAGATGTTTGTTACTCAAATGTGCAGTGTTGATGATACGCAAGACAAGAGACTTTCAACTGTTGGTAAAGTAGATATGGATAAACTAAGGGTTGGTGAAAATGGAGAGATATTGATATCCAGAGATTATTTGCATAATTTTATGTCAACAAAATTTGATGGCGATTGGTATGATACAGGTGACTTGGGTAGAATTGATGAAGACGGGTATTTAGTTATAACAGGAAGAACAAAACTTCTCATATCTCTTGGTGGTCCTCTTGGTGGTCGAGATATAAATCCTATAGAAGTTGAATCTCTTTGTTCCGGCAAATCATGTCTTATTGGAATTGGTGGAACTCTGTGTTTATGTGTTGAGGATAATACTGACCCCAGAAATTATATACGAGAAACTTTGAGTATAGGTATAAAGTATTTGTGGCAAGGAGAAATACCAGAACTGCCATCAGGTAAGATTGATAGAATTAAAATGAGAGACATAATAAGGCAGAAAATTAATGAGTAAGGTTCTTTATTATCATCTCAATTCCTTTCCAGAAATAAGTGCAAGAGATGAGTATAAATTAGCAACTAGTTTTGGATTACACTCTCCTCGTTTTAGATTTGGTTTTGACAACCAGTTTGATTTGATAGAGAACCCCCTTACAAATTTTCCTACAAATTTTACATCAACATTCGAAGAGTTAACTAATCGTAGGGCTGTAGAGTTATGGGATATTGGCAAACCAATAAGATTGTGGTGGTCTGGTGGTATAGACAGCACATGTGCATTGGTAAGTCTGCTGAAAACTAAAAGGTTGGATACAAGTCTTACTGTGTATCTATCAAAAGCTAGTGTACAAGAAAATCCACGTTTCTATGATTTGTTAGTCAATAAGAAAGTTAATTTGCAGTGGCATTCTCACGAAGACTATATCTATGATAATGATCAGTTGTGGAATGGACAAACAATCAATGTGAATGGTGGCGGGGGAGATGAATTATTTCTCGCAATATCATCAAAAATGTCTATGGAGGAGTTCTTCAAAATCAAAGACCACGATTGGATTAATGTTATGAAAGATTCTGATATGTTAAACACGGCTGAGAAATATATTGATATGTCTCCATACAAACCAAAAACATGTTGGGAGTTACTTTGGTGGTTTGCTAGGAGTATAGATGATTTGTTATCAAGATACCTCTCACCAAGATTTCTCAAAGACCCATCTGTGTATCATCTAGAATACCCATTTTTCTATACAGATTATTTTGAAAAGTGGGCTTTGTCTAATCCATACGCTGGACATAACGGTGACTATAGAACATACAAATGGCCAATGAAAAAATACATATATGATTATGATAAAAATGAAGAGTATCTTAATACAAAACAAAAAGAAAGTTCATTTCCTTCAGTAAATAAACAATCACGATATCTAGGTTCTTCCCGTGGACATTATGTTCTTAATAAAATTGTGTATGAAGATGGTACATATGTTAGATACTAAATAGATCAGGGAGAGAATTATGTACGAATATAAATGCAAAATTGTTAAGGTAATAGATGGCGACACAGCTGATGTGGACATCGATCTTGGTTTTGGTGTTTGGATGAAGAAACAGAGAGTTCGCTTCTATGGTGTGGATACACCTGAGTCTAGGACAAGCGACAAAGAAGAGAAGGTCTATGGAATGATGGCAAAGGGGTTTGTTCAGAATCACCTTCCATTGGGTTCCACACAGACTCTACGCACTAAAAAAGATGGTGTAGGTAAATATGGGCGTATCCTTGGTGAGTTCCTTTATGAATATGAGTATGATGGCGTCATGATTAAATCAACAGTTAATGAAGAACTTATCAAGACTCACAATGCGGTTCGTTATTTTGGACAGTCTAAAGAAGACATTGCAGAAGAACATTTGGCAAATAGGGAGTTGTTAAAATAAGTGTAATATATGATAATATGTCTCAAGAACTTCTTGATAAAAATTATTGTCATGGGGTAGACCCATACCGTAAGGATGGGACTCCTAGTTCAATGAGAGATAGACCAAAACCTCTGCAAGATGCTGCAATTCTTAACTTTAAAAGAACTAAGGAAGTAATAGAACGCTTCAATCCTCAAGTAGATATTTCATATGGTAGCCACCCTAAAATGAAATATGACCTGTATTCAGCGGGAGAGAATACTCCTGTGATGGTAGTATTCTCCGGTGGTGCTTTCCTACGAGCAAAAAAACAGACATTTTCTCTATGGGCAAATCTTTTAGTGCCTAATGGTATATCTCTTATTGATGTTGGTTATCCTCAAATAGATGACACCCCATTACCTAAAATGATTAATAACGCTATCTATTTGATTAATCTTATACGGACAGAAGTCTCTGATAAAGTAATATTAGCGGGGCAATCCTCTGGAGCATCAGTTGTTGCTTCTGCTGCTACTAAGATGGCAAATAAGGATAACCTTGAAAATATTATTGGAGTATATCTTGCGAGTGGTTATTATGATATGCGCCCCATTCAATTATCATATAGGGGTAAATATATGAAACTTTCCCCAGAGGAAGCAACTATGTCTTCTGCTATATGTACATTATACACCCCCCTACCACCCACAATGCTTACAGTTGGTCAATTAGAGACAGGAGAATCTTTAACTCAAAATGGAAATTTTTATAGACAACTTAGTAAACATCAAACTGATGTTCAACGTCACGTTGTTACAATGAAAAATCATTTCGAAATAGCAGATGAACTATACTATGATAATACAAAATCATGGAAGTTCATACAATCCCTGCTCCCTAAATAATATTATGAATGATGTAACCTATCTAGGCAATCCTAATCTCAAGAAAGCAAACGTCGCCCAGAACTGGACGAAAAAACAACTTCTTGAGTACCAGAAATGTACGGACAATCCACAACATTTCATAGAGAATTATGTCAAAATTGTTTCTCTTGATGAAGGTCTTGTACCATTTAAGATGTACGACTTTCAAAAAGAGATGGTAGGAACATTCCACAGCAATCGTTTCACTATATGTAAACTACCCAGACAGTCCGGTAAGTCTACAGTTATGATATCGTATTTGCTGCATTACGCACTTTTCAACCCCAGTGTTAATATCGCAATCCTTGCGAATAAGGCGGCAACTGCTCGTGATTTACTATCACGTTTGCAGCTTGCGTATGAACATTTACCCAAGTGGTTGCAACAGGGAGTGATGAGTTGGAACAAAGGTTCCTTGGAGTTAGAAAATGGTTCAAAAATTCTTGCCTCTTCTACTAGTGCTAGTGCCGTTCGTGGCGGTTCTTACAACATCATTTTTCTTGACGAGTTCGCGTATGTCCCCTCAAACGTGGCAGAACAGTTTTTTTCCTCTGTGTACCCCACAATTTCATCTGGTAAGACAACGAAGGTAATGATCGTTTCCACCCCGCATGGTATGAACATGTTCTATAAACTATGGGTGGATGCAGAGGAAGGTCGTAACACCTATATACCGATTGAGGTTCATTGGAGTGAGGTTCCGGGTAGAGATGATAAGTGGAAAGAAGAAACAATCAAGAACACCTCTCAGGCTCAGTTCAATACAGAGTTTGAGTGTGAGTTCCTTGGTTCTATTGATACACTGATTGCACCCCATAAGCTTAAACAGTTAACATATCGATCACCAAAACAGTCTAGTGCTGGTCTAGATGTTCATGTCCTACCACAACCTGATCACACATACCTTCTCACTGCTGATGTTTCACGGGGAACAGCAAACGATTACTCTGCCTTTGTGGTTGTGGATGTGAGTGAAATACCATACAGGGTCGTTGCAAAATATCGTGATAATGAAATCAAACCTCTCATATTTCCATCTAAAATCTATGACGTTGCACGAGCATACAATCAAGCATTTGTATTGATTGAGGTTAATGACATTGGAGAACAGGTTGCTAACGCTATGCAGTTTGACTTGGAGTATGACAACCTTATTATGGCTAGTATGCGTGGCCGGGCGGGACAAGTCCTTGGTGGGGGGTTCAGTGGTGGTAGAGCTCAGTTGGGGGTAAGAACCACAAAGGCAACAAAGAAGATTGGTTGTTCAAACCTCAAACAGTTGGTTGAGGATAATAAACTTATTATTGAGGATTACGAATGTATTAATGAGTTATCAACCTTTATTGTTAAGGGTGCGTCGTTCGAAGCTGATGATGGATGTAACGATGACCTTGTTGCATGTCTCTTCATCTTTGCATGGGTCACAGACCAACAGTATTTTAAAGAATTGACTGATAGCGACATTCGTAAAACGATGATGTCTGAACAACAAGATGCTTTAGAACAGGATATGGCACCCTTTGGTTTCATAGTAAATGGACTTGAGGATGAGAATATTGGAGTAGTAGTAGACGAATACGGAACTCGCGTTTCCACAGTTATACGAGATAGTTCTGGAAGTTGGTAATATCCTAAATAAATTCGATTAAGTCATGATGTTTCTTGATATAACAGTTGTAACATAGAATGACAGATTGATCAATTAGGTGGAATACTTCTTTGCGACTAGCATCACTTGTTCCAACTCTCTTGGATACTTTGCGTATCTCTGCATCATGAGGCCAGAATTTGAGACAGACATGTTCTGCCTCACCACAGTGAATACAGGATTTATCTGTGAGAAATTCGTTTAGGAGAAATACCCGCTTTTGGTAATTTCTTCGTGATACCTTTTTAATGGTATCTTTGTATTTTTCATAATGATCGTTCATGATTCTATTTATATGATATAACACTTATAAAAATGAGTTTTGTAAAAGATGTTTTTTATAAATATCTGTATAACAAATAACTCTCTTTAGGTTAGGAGTAAAGACATGGGATTTTTAGTTTCACCCGGCGTACATGTACGGGAAATCGATCTTACTAATGTTGTTCCTGCTGTATCTACTTCCATTGGCGCGATGGCCGGACCTTTCCAAAAAGGTCCAGTAAGTTCAGTTACCGCCATCAATTCGGAAGAACAGCTGCTACAGACATTTGGTAAGCCAAATAGTTCAAATTTTGAGTTTTGGTTCACCGCTGCAAACTTCTTGCAGTATGGTGACGCTCTTCGCGTGGTTCGCGCAGAATCAGGCATTCTAAACGCTGGTGCAAACAGTGGTATCCTCATTCGTGACGATGACCATTATGAAGACAGTTTTGCTGATGGTTCGGGTTCTCACGGTGAGTGGACTGCTCGTACCGCTGGTACTCATGGTAATTCACTTGGTGTTGATATTTGCGGTAGCGCAAGGGCATTCAGTCAGCAACTTGGTTCTCTTAACCTAGTTAATGGTGCTGGTGCAATTGGTGATCTATCAATTACAGTTGATGACCAAAATGCAACTGATGCCGCAATCATAATCGGGGACATCATTCAGTTCTATGATGCAAGTGCTATCGTTTCAGTAGTTAACGGTGCAATCACAGTTGCTTCTAAAACTCTTACTCTTGATGGTGGAACTGGTGCTCTTGCAGCTGGACAACGAGTAATTGGTGCTGGTATATCAGATGGTGACGAAGTTGTTAAGATTGCATCAGTAACATCACAAAGTGGTGGTGGTGGTTCGGTTATCGGCGTTGTTGTTTTAGATAAAGCAATTACAGTTGCCGACAATGTAGCTCTGGTGCTTTCAGCAGCTGCTGGACATGACAGAGTGGAATCGGGTAACGTAGAATATGAAGTTACAGCAATTTCTTCTGAAACTCTCACCATTCGGGTTCTTGATGATCCTGCTGGTGCCGGACTTCAGACAATTATTCCTGATAACTCTCTAGTTCGCCGTCGCTGGCGTTTCAGTGATCTCTTTGATGCACCTCCGGGCACATCTGATTTTGCCGTCCAAAACGGGCGGGGTGAACTAGATGAACTTCACGTTGCAGTTTATGACAAAACAGGTGACATTACAGGTTTTGATGTTGATGTTAAAGGACAACGCACAGCAGCAATCATCGAAGTGTTCCCAGCAATGTCTAAGAACCCAAGTGGGAAGACAACACAGGGTGGTAATAACTACTATGCAGATGTTATCTTCCGTAGTTCTGGATTTATTTACTGGACAGATCATATTTCTGCTGGTTCTAACTGGGGTACAGATATTGCATCAGGTACGGACTATACACTTGTAAGTGGAGTTTCTGTTGATACACTAACTGGTGGAACGGATGATTACTCCGTGACTGCTGGTGAAATGGAACTTGCATATGACAAGTTTGCTGACACAGAAAATCTTGACATCAACCTGATTATGGGTGGTCCAAGTTCTGCTGTTGCAGATACAGAAGCTGGTCAGGACACACATGTTACTATGATCACAGACCTTGTTGAGTTGCGTAGGGATTGCGTTGGTTTCGTATCTCCTTATCGTGCTGCAACAGTTGGTGTAACATCATCCATCACTCAGACAGAAAATGTCAAGGATGCGTTTAACAAATGCCCATCGTCTTCGTACATGGTATTCGATAGTGGATACAAGTACATGTATGATAAGTATAACGATGTGTTTCGATTTGTTCCTTTGAACGGTGATACTGCTGGTCTTTGTGCAAATACAGATGCTGTTGCAGACCCTTGGTTCTCACCAGCTGGTTACAATCGTGGTGGACTTCGTAGTGCAGTTAAACTTTCTTACAACCCGCAGAAAGCAGATCGTGACATTCTCTACAAGGCTCGGATTAACCCAGTGGTTGATTTCCCCGGTCAGGGTGTCACACTCTTTGGTGATAAGACTGCTCTTTCCAAACCAAGTGCATTTGATCGCATTAACGTGCGTCGTCTGTTCCTTGTTCTTGAGAAGGCAATTGCCACTGCTTCCAAGTTCCAACTCTTTGAATTCAACGATGAATTCACAAGAGCCCAGTTCCGTAATCTGGTAGAACCTTTCTTGCGGGATGTGCAGGGTCGTCGCGGTATTTTCGACTTTAAGGTAGTTTGTGACACAACTAATAACACTGGTGAGGTCATTGACCGTAACGAGTTTATTGGTGACATCTACATCAAACCAGCAAGGTCAATCAACTTTATTACACTAAACTTCATCGCCGTTCGAACTGGTGTTGCGTTTAGTGAGGTAGGAGGTTAATCATGGCTAATATAGACGACTTTAAAGCAAATCTAATCGGTGGTGGTGCAAGAGCCAACCAATTTAGGGTAACTATTACTCCACCATCAGGTATCGCAATCGGTCTTGATACTCGTAGAACTTCGTTTCTTGTAAAAGGTGCAGCATTACCAACCCGTGCTATCACTGAAATTCCTTTGAAATTCCGTGGTCGTACAATCTACATGGCAGGTGATGCAGCTGAACCAGAAGCTTGGGAAGTTACATTTCTTAATGACACTGACTTCATGATCAAAAATGCAATTGAACTCTGGTCAAACGGCATAAATGATTTTGCTCTTAATACTGGTGTTGTTTCTCCTGCTGATTATCAGACAGACTTGACTGTTGAACAGTTGGATCGTGACGAAACAGTTCTGAAGAGTTATATTCTTCGTAACTGTTGGCCAACTACAAGTGGTTCTGCAATTGAACTGAGTATGGATAGTGAAAGTGCAGTTGAAGAATTCTCAGTTAGTTGGAGATACCAGCACTTTGAAGCTTCTGGTGTAAACTTCTAATTTGAACCTACTAAATAGACAGTAGGAGACAAAAACATTATGGCAGAATTATTCGGCTTTACAATACAAAAAGCACAAAAGGATATGGGGCCTCGTGAAAAAACTTTCACGGACCCCACTCCTGATGACGGCGCAATTGAGATTGCTGGCGGTGGATTCTTTTCATCTGTACTAGATACAGATGGTCGGGAACGCAACGAGCTTGACCTCATTCGTCGTTACAGAGATATTTCTATGCAATCGGAGTGTGATGCTGCGATTGAAGATATTGTGAATGAAGGTATCATTTCAAATCTAAATGATATTCCAGTTAACATAGACTTAACTAATCTACCCTATCCTGATAAAATTAAGAGACGTATGAGAGCAGAATTTAGTGAAGTTCTTCGTCTTCTCAATTTTAATGAGAAGGGTCATGACATTTTTCGTCGGTGGTATATTGACGGCCGGATGTTCTATCATAAAGTTATCGATAATAAAGACCCGCAAAAGGGTTTGCATTCCCTGAGATTTATTGATCCAAGCAAAATTCGCAAGGTTCGGGAAACAAAAAAAGACCCTGATCCAAGTGTCAATGGTGTTGAGATGATCACTAAAGTAGAAGAGTATTATATCTACAGTGACAAAGGTTTTACATCATCCGGTTCACAGGGTAATGATCAAGGAATTAAGATTGCTGCTGATTCGATAGTATATGTCCCATCAGGACTACTTGACAATAACTCAGGTCGAGTTATCTCATATCTACACAAAGCAATCAAACCAGTTAACCAGTTGCGTATGATTGAAGATGCGATTGTTATCTATCGTATCTCTCGCGCACCTGAGCGTAGAATTTTCTATATTGATGTTGGTAATCTACCGAAGGTCAAAGCAGAACAATATCTAAAAGATGTGATGAATCGTTATCGTAACAAGTTAGTTTACGATGCAACCACCGGAGAGATTCGGGACGACAGAAATCATATGTCAATGCTTGAAGATTTCTGGTTGCCACGCCGTGAGGGTGGTAGAGGTACAGAGATTACGACACTTCCCGGTGGTTCTAACCTTGGGGAAATAGATGATATCGTATACTTCCAACGAAAACTATACCGTTCACTTAACGTGCCGATTTCAAGACTTGAAGCCGAAAACGGATTCAGTATGGGTCGAGCATCAGAAATTACCAGAGATGAACTCAAGTTCACTAAGTTCGTACAACGTATTCGTAAGAAATTCACCCCCCTATTCACTGACCTGCTCAAGACTAACCTACTCCTTAAAGGGGTAATCTCACCAGAAGACTGGCCGCGTATGCAAGAGCATATTCAGTATGACTTCATGGAAGATGGTCACTTTGCAGAGTTGAAGGATGCAGAACTTCTTAATGACCGTTTGCAAACACTTGATTCAGTTCAGTCTTATATTGGTACATTCTTCAGTAAGGAATATGTATTGAAGAAGGTACTAAATATGACCGATGCTGAAGTTATAGAGATGCGCGATCAAATTGCCAAGGAACTTAAAACTGATCCGATGGATGGTGGAATTGTATTGCCAGATGCGGGTGACGGTATCACAAGGTATCCACAAGATGGTGCTGGTGGAGCTCTTGCTGCAGATGATGTAGCAAAACTATCAGGTGATGCGCCAGCTGAACCTGAGAAAAAATAAGGAGATAAATAATGAGTAAAGATTTTGTAGATTCAATTGCAACAGGAGATAATCTTGGAGCAGAGAAGGCATTTAGTATCACAATGTCCACTAGGGTCGGTGATGCACTAGAAGTTAAACGCAAAGAACTTGCAAATACGTTTGTAAAGTCTGGTTATACTGATCAGGAATCGGATGTAAATGAAACGGATTGAGGAAATCTATGAATCTACAGTTGTAGAACGGGATGAGCACAAGAAATCTAAGCAATATAAGCGTCTTTCACCTAAAATGAAGGATGCAGTGGACGATTTGTTTAAAAAAATGGATGCGAAACCTTCAGATTTCCTAAATAGTTTCGAAAGAACTATAACAGACATATCTAAGAAATATAAAGTTCCTGAGAAGGAACTTCTTGGATATTTTGAAAAAGAAATGTTAGCGATCTAGGGGATAAGAATGGCAATTGTTGCAAGAGTACTCAGAGATACCGTTGTTAATGCGCCGGGCGCTGGCGGTACAGTTACGCTTAAAGTTGATATTGAAGATGATGCTGCAGCCAATGGCGCTATTTTAGATGGAAGCACATTAGATGGACATGCGAACGGTGCAAAACTACACATCGCCAGAATTTGGTGGGCATTGACTCAAGGTAGTGCTGATGATGATACTGGTCATGTTGAAATTCAAGAAGTAGCTTCTGGAACAGATATTGTTCAGATTAGACTTGCCGGAACTGGACACTATGATGGTTCTGCTGGCGTTATCCCCGGCACTGCTGCAAACACAACCGCAACTTCTAGTGACCATGAAATAACTACTTTTGGTACATCTGGATTTATTATTATCGAATTTAAAAAAGACGAAAACTATACAGCGTAAGGATAGAACAATGAAACTATTTTCAGAGGCAGTCGAAGACGTAGAGTATATCTGCGAAGCAAAGGAAGACGGTAGTAAGTCCTACAAAATTCGTGGTATCTTCATGCAGGCTGACATCAAGAACCGTAATGGTCGGGTGTATCCTATGGAAATACTCAATAATGAAGTTACAAAATACAACAAGAATTTTATCAAAGAGAATCGTGCATTTGGTGAACTTGGACATCCAGACGGGCCAACCGTCAATCTGGAACGAGTATCTCATATGATTACGTCTTTGACAGCAGACAAAAAGAATTTTATTGGAGAGGCGAAGATTATGTCTACGCCTATGGGTGAGATTGTGAAGAGTCTTATGGATGAAGGTGCAAAACTGGGCGTTTCCTCACGGGGAATGGGCAGTCTAGATCAAAAAGGTGGTGCAAACTATGTGCGGGATGACTTCTATCTCGCAACAGCAGCAGACATTGTTGCTGACCCCTCTGCGCCAAATGCTTTCGTAGAAGGTATTATGGAAGGTAAAGAGTGGGTTTGGAACAACGGTGCGTTGTTGGAATCAGAAATGATGGAGATGAAACGAGAGTTTGATGTTAAGAAACGTCAGAGGAACGCAACTAAAGAAGCATTGGCATTTGCTAAGTTTCTTAAAAGACTTTAATTTATAAATAATCATTACAAAGGTAAGGAGACACCCGATGTCAGAACTAGAACAAACAATTGAAGAGTTGGAAGCAGAAGTGCTTGCAGAACTCGAAGAAGCAAGTGATGCCCAGACAAAGGGTGCTGCTCCTGCTGAAGGCAAAAAGAAAATTGGTAAAGAAACACCTAACGGTGGCACAGACGATCTTGGTGGTTCTACACCAGAAGCTACAGTCGAAAAAGATGCTGTCAAAGCATCTAATGATAAAGACGATGAAATTGGTAAAAAGGCTGCCGGTAAAGCAAAAGAACACGAAGATCAACAGACTGCATCCGCTAAAGAAGAGCCAAAGGTAAAACAGGGTTCCTCTGGAGAAAAGACACCCGGTGATAAACAGAAACTTGCTGCTGGTTATGTACCAGAAGGCGAAGTTGTCACCGAAGCAAAACGCATGACGAAAGAAATGCTCAAAGCTGGCATGATGAAGAAGATGGAAGGTATGAAAGCCGTCGATCTGAAAGCTGCATATGAAAATATGATGGCCCCTGCTGAAGACATGGATGGAATGGATGAAGCTGCGAACGACGAACTCAAGAAACTTGAGGACGCAAAGGCAGAGATCGAAGAGAAGATCAAGTCCATTAATGTCAAGGAAGATGTTGACGCCCTCGTAGAAGGTGAAGACCTCTCCGAAGAGTTTAAAGACAAGGCAGCAACAATCTTTGAAGCTGCTGTCAAATCGAAGACACGCGAAGAAATCACTCGTATTCATGAAACAATGACTGACGAGTTTGAAGTAAAACTGGAAGAGTCTGTTGATGCTCTTACAGAAAAAGTAGATACTTATCTCAACTACGTTGTAGAGACATGGACTAAAGAGAACGAGTTGGCAATTGAGCGCGGTTTGAAGGGCGAGATTGCAGAAGACTTTATCTCTGGACTGAAACAGTTGTTTGAAGATCATTATATTGACGTGCCTGATGAGAAATATGACGTTCTCGAAGCACAGTCTGACAAAATTGCTGAACTAGAAGAAAAGGTTAACAGTGTTATGGAGCAGAATATCTCCCTTACATCTGTTAAGTCTGGTCTGGTTCGGGAACAGGTTATCTCTGAAGCTTGCGAAGATTTAACTGATACCGAAATTGAAAAGTTCAAGTCTCTCACTGAAGATGTTGACTTTGCTGACGAAGAGTCCTTCAAAGCAAAACTCGACACCTTGAAGGAAAGTTATTTCCCGAAGACGATTGTTGAACAAACTTTTGATGATGAAGATGGTGGCACCGCACAGGACATTGATACGACTGGAGCTATGAACGCTTATATGTCGGCAATCAGTCGTAACAAAGAGCGTGCCCAATAATATTATAAACAGATGTAATTAATAAAGGAGAAACTAATGTTTCAGACAGAACATCTACAAGAAAAGTGGCAGCCAGTCCTAGAACACCCCGATCTACCACGGATTGAGGATTCTTATAAGCGGGCAGTTACTACTCTCATCCTAGAGAACCAAGAAAAAGCTATGCGTGAGGATCGCGGTTTCCTTACAGAAACAGCGCCAGTCAACAGCATGGGTGGCGGACAGATGGATACATGGGATCCGATTTTGATCTCATTGGTTCGTCGTGCAATGCCTAACCTCATTGCTTATGACGTTTGTGGTGTGCAGCCAATGACAGGTCCAACTGGACTTATCTTTGCGATGCGTTCCTCGCTCGCCTCACAGGACGGTGCAGAAGCCCTTATGGACGAAGCATTTCCTGATACTTCCAATCAGAACGCTGCCGGTACAATCGGTGGTGGTGATGTTGGTGCTACAGAGACTAACCCTGCTGTTCTTAATGATGCCTCTGCGGGAACATATACTTCTGCAACAGGTATGACACGGACACAGGCTGAAGCACTTGGTGATAGCGGTACGAACGCTTTCGCTGAAATGGCATTCAGCATTGAAAAGTCTACGGTTACTGCCGTTTCTCGCGCACTCAAAGCTGAGTACACGATGGAACTTGCACAGGACTTGAAGGCAATTCATGGTCTTGACGCCGAGACAGAACTCAGCAACATTCTTTCGACAGAAATTCTTGCTGAAATCAATCGTGAAGTCATCCGTTCGCTGTATGTTACAGCGGTTAAGGGTGCTCAGGTTAACACAACTACTGCTGGTGTATTCGACTTGGATACAGACTCCAATGGTCGTTGGTCGGTTGAGAAGTTCAAGGGTCTTATGTTCCAGATTGAACGTGACGCCAATGCGATTGGTCAACAGACTCGTCGCGGCAAAGGTAACATGCTGATTGTTTCGGCTGACGTTGCTTCTGCTCTTCAGATGGCTGGTGTTCTTGATTACACGCCTGCTCTGAATAACAACCTCGCGGTTGACGACACATCCTCCACATTCGCTGGTACGATGAATGGTCGTTTCAAGGTCTATGTTGATCCGTATTCTGCAAATGTTGCTGCTAGTCAGTATTATGTTTGTGGTTATAAGGGTACATCGCCTTATGATGCTGGTTTCTTCTACTGCCCATACGTTCCGCTTCAGATGGTTCGTGCGGTTGGTGAGAATTCCTTCCAGCCTAAGATTGGTTTCAAGACCCGTTATGGTCTTGCTGCTAACCCATTCGCTGCTGCGGGTGCGGTTGCTGCTGGTGACACGGTTAATACCGATGCTTCACTGGATGCTAATACAAATGCTTGGTATCGTCGCGTTAAAGTTACTAACCTTATGTAAGATAAGGGGTCTAACAGACTTGGGGGGAACTTTCGGGTTCCCCCTTTTTTTGTTATAAATAGATATATGACAACATCACAATCACCACTCGCAAGACAACCAGAACAGTTAGACTATGCAAGTCCGACTCAATTTCGATTTGGTATTAAACAATTACCAAAGGTAGAGTTTTTCACAATCAATGCAAACCTACCCGGTATTGAGGGTGCATCAGTAGATTTTGCAAACCCATTCAATAATATTCCAATCATGGGTGATAAACTTACATACAACGATCTTACTATCACATTTATTGTAGATGAGTTTCTGGAAAATTATCAATCTCTACACAATTGGCTTACAGGATATGGGTTCCCATCAGATAGAGCAGAGTTTATAAAACACAGAGATGTTACTTCAAACACTCCGGGCGGGGGTTCAAAACAACCTGTTGATCTTATTGGGACTGCCACAGCGGATAAGGCAATGTACTCAGATGCATTTCTTATGATCCTGTCAAATAAAAACAACCCAATCCTAAACGTAAATTTTCAAAACGTATTTCCTATTTCACTTAGTGGATTAGATTACACACAGGGTGCAACAGATGTTGAGTATATGACTGCTGAAGTAACATTCAAATACCAAATCTACAAATTTGAGAGTGTCTAAATAAGAGTGAGCAGATTTGGTAAGCTTTAACAGTTATCAAATCTTTAGACTTAATTTCTGGTGACAACTCGTTCGAACTCATCAGGGTCAAAATATCGCAGAGAGAAACCAAACTGCTCACTTTTTTTTATTATGAGGTAAATATGGATTTAGAAATATTAAAGAAGACTGCAAAAGAAGACCTTCCTATAACTGATCTAGAACACATCGATCAGGAATCTTTTAAAAATCAAATGATCAAACGAAAGTGGTTGGACTACAAGGCAGACTTTGAATTACTTCTGGTCAAAGCCAAAACTGACCACCAACTTCTATATCGTCAGAAGTGGGAATACTACGGTGGTAAGGCAGATGCAAAAGTCTACGCTGCAAAACCGTTTGACATTAGGGTTATGAAGACAGACCTTACAATGTACATTCAGTCCGATGAGGACATTCTTAGAATTTCAAATAAAATTGGGTACTACGATTCATGCGTAGACTACTGCAAGGGTGTGATTAAATCTATCGACAATCGTGGGTGGGATATTCGTAATGCAACCGATTGGAAAAAGTTTGAAGCTGGTATGATCTAATGCGTATATCAAAGAAGAATGAAGTCTATCTGATCCTAGATGATATGACAGATTCTACTCGACAAGAGTTGACAGAGTTCTTCACCTTTGAGGTTCCCGGCTTCAAATTTATGCCAATGTATCGCAGTCGAATGTGGGATGGAAAGATACGGTTATTCTC
>ENA-OSJC01001103-OSJC01001103.1-marine-metagenome-genome-assembly--contig:-NODE-1103-length-23057-cov-14.849652_pt1 | contig 23057 bp, 23 predicted proteins | sample MGYA00237885_ERZ534234 | MGnify/ENA primary metagenome ERZ534234 (study PRJEB26413, sample SAMN06343907) | marine metagenome | isolation source: coastal waters | place: Atlantic Ocean: West Antarctic... | reverse complement strand
TTCAGGGGTAAATGTTCGGACATACAGACTCCATTTTTTCTTATGATACCCCAATAATTATTCTAGTTGCTACATGTTTTGTGTCGAATATTATCTTGGTATAATAAGTATACATACAATGACCGGCTATGGCGAATCAAGCCACAAGCTTAAATTGCAACCGTTAGCTTCTTCGAAAGCTGATTTTAAAAGGGGGATAAAATGAAAGCTATAACATTTCTTAAAGTAATATTAATAACGGCAATAACTTTTGTAACATTTGGCGCAAACGCTGAGACAACACTTGAAAAGATAAAAAGAACTGGAAAAGTCACAGTGGGAACAGAAGCAGCATTTCCACCGTTTGAATTTGTTGAGAATGGAAAAATCGTTGGCTATGGAAAAGATATATTAGACTACATCATCGCAGATTTAGGTGTGGAGCTAGTTCAATTAGATCTACCATGGCAAGGAATCCTTCCTGGTGTTTTGGCAGGAAAGTTTGACTTTGTAGCAACAACAGTAAGTGTAAGACCGAAACGCGCAAAAACCTATGCTTTCACCGTCCCAATAGCTGAAGGTACAAGCTGGCTTATGAAACGAAAAGGTGATTCCAGTATCATGAGCGTCGATGACGTGGCTGGTAAGATAATCAGTGCGCAGCTGGGCTCAGGCGGTGAAGCAGCAGCAGCAGATTTTGAAAAAGACATGCAAGCTAGAGGTGTAGGCTCTTTTGGCGAACTAAAACTCTTTACATCGTATCCGGAACTATTCATGGCAGTTGCTAATGGGACAGCCGACGTAGTCGCTGGTCCTCTACCAACTCTTGCTGTAGCGTCAAAGAAATCTGAAGGAACCTTTGAGCTAGTAGGCCCAATCAGAGACCCAAGTTATATGGGTTGGGTAACCCGTCCAGAAGATACTGACTTAAGAGATTACATAAGCTCTATTATACTTGAGATGCGGGACAATGGTAAGCTTTACGAGAGTCAAGATAAATGGTTTGGATTCAAGATGCCTATACCAAGCGAGGGATACTTGCCCGAAGGCGCTCTTTAATAAAAAGATTATAAAAAATGTTATTGCTGGAAAAATTTCCTGGCAATAACAAATCCGTGGAATAAAGGAAAATTAGGTGAAGTTCGATCTAAGCTATACGATTGATGCGCTTCCACGGCTGTTGGAAGGTGCAACAGTAACCGTTCAAGTAGCGTTACTGGCGTTTGCATTTAGTATTACGCTTGGAACTATTATAGTTTTAACTCGGACGACCTTAAATTGGCGAATTCTTAATGGCATAATAGCCATATATATAAGTTTTATCCGCGGAACTCCCTTGATGATCCAGATTTTCTTGGTTTATTACGTACTTCCAGTTACTGGACTAAATCTAGGGGCTTTTACTTCAGGAATACTCGCAATCACGCTGAATAGCGCAGCGTTTGTAAGCGAAATACTAAGAGGCGGCCTCACATCAGTTCCCAAAGGCCAATTTGAAGCTGCAAAATCCTTAGGAGTATCCGGCTTTGCCTTATGGGGGAGAGTTATATTACCTCAAACATTTATTGCTTCAATCCCACCGCTGGTTAATGAATTCACTCAAGTTTTGAAAGCCACTGCTCTGCTCTCTATTATTACTGTTGTAGAGTTACTCAGGGTTTCACAACAAATCTACAGTAGCAATTATCATCCTGTAGAAATTCTATCAGGGGCTTTTATTATTTATTTTTTACTTTGTTTTTTTGTTAGTCGTGGCTCGGTAATGTTAGAGAATCACTGGCGAGTAAGGCGTGCTTAAGGATATTAAATGACTCTAGATTTCTCTATATTTGTAGAATATGGGCCCCACCTTTTGATGGGCTTCTGGCTAACAATAAAAATTGTTATTGCAGCTATCATTTTAGGAATGCCTTGGGGGCTGGTACTTGCGCTTGGACGCAGATCTCGCTTCTTAATTCCTCGACTTGCAGCAACAAGCTTTGTTGAAATATTTCGAAACACACCCTTCATTATTCAAGTATTTCTATTTTACTATGTACTACCTTTTTATGGAATCCGATTTCCTGCGGAATATGTTGGAACATTGGCTTTAGCAGCGTTTGGTAGCGCATATTTTGCAGAAATAATTCGAGGTGGAATTGATGCTGTTTCAAAAGGTCAGCTTGAAAGCGCAAGGGCTATAGGAATGTCTGATTGGCAAGCTATGAAAAACATTGTGTTACCACAAACTTTATCAATAATTCTTCCACCCCTGACCAACCAAACACTGTCATTGATTAAAGAATCTGCGATACTATCTACAATTACAGTTCATGAATTAACAATGAGTGGGATGCGTGTTCAGGGTGAAATATTTAGACCCTTTGAAGTATTTATCATGGTTGCTTTATTATACTGGGGTTTAAATGAGACTATAGCAATTCTAATGCGTAAACTTGAAAAATGGTCAAAAAAGGGGCGTACATCGAACCAAGACAGTGCAGAAACTCTCAAAAAAGAGGATGTAGTAAGATGACCAGAGATAACATGGAGACAGATGCTTTTCTCAGCCTAAAAAATATTACTACTACTTTTGGCTCTATTACTGCTTTGGATGATATCAGTTTCAAAATAAAAAAAGGGGAAGTAGTATGCTTAATTGGACCAAGCGGCTGTGGTAAGAGCACCCTTTTGAGGACTGCTAATTGGCTAACACCACCAGATAAGGGTTCAGTAACTTTAGATGGTTTTTCAATTGGCTCAAAAAGATCAAAGAATATGAGCCGAAAAGAAATGACCGCCCTAAATGAGGTGCGGGCCAGAATGGGTATGGTCTTTCAACAGTTTAATGTTTGGCCTCACTTAAATGCTCTTGAAAATGTTGTAAGAGCTCAACTAGTGGTAGCAAAAAGATCGCGTAAGAAAGCTGAGGATAAAGCAACAAAAATGCTTCATGATGTTGGTTTAGAAGACAAAATTTATGACTGGCCTGATAATTTGTCTGGAGGTCAAATGCAACGTCTAGCAATAGCTAGAGCTCTTGCGATGGACCCAGTTTTAATGTTATTTGATGAACCTACTTCCGCGTTAGATCCAGAATTAGTCTCTGAAGTTTTAAATGTGTTAAGACGCCTGGCTGACGATGGTATGACCATGATTATAGTGACGCATGAACTAGGGTTTGCTTCTCAAGTTGCAGATAGGGTAGCCTTTATGGAAAATGGAAAAATTATAGAAGAAGGCCCACCAAACGAGATACTGAAAACACCTAAAACTCAAAGATTACGTCTTTTTTTAGATAAACTTAATATCACCGCTTTTACCAGCCACTAAATCTCTTAATTAAATAAGGAAAATACTATGGATACTTCGCTTACTGTCGCTCCTATGAGATCAGGTTTGCATTATTACTTGGAACAGCAATTTAATAGTTTTCATAATTTCCCAATCGAAACTGACCTAGACAATTTAAACGCAGATGTTGCAATCCTAGGGATTCCATTCGGTGACCCCTACTCTATGGGAGAAGCTAGCAATGATCAGGCATTTGCTCCTACACACATCCGTCGACATTGCGGTAGAGCGCTACGTGGTCTTGATAGATATGATTTCGATATTGGCGGAACTCTTCTCGATGGAAGAGATATAAAAGTTGTCGATTGTGGAGATGTTATCGGAGTAGCCAAGGATGTTGCAGGTAATCATGCTCGTTCAGAAGCAGCGGTTAAAAAAATATTAGCAGCAGGCGCATTACCGATTATTTTGGGAGGTGATCACGCTATTCCGATACCTGTTTTTCGAGCTTATGAAGGCCGCGGGCCAATCACCTTAATTCAAGTTGATGCGCATATTGATTGGCGAGATACCTTTCACGGCGTTAGTGATGGGCTGTCAAGCGTAATTAGACGAGCATCTGAAATGGATCACATCAATGACATATATCAAATTGGATTAAGATCCGCTGGCAGTGCAAGGCCCGAAGAAGTGGATGCGGCTCTAAAATATGGAGCACACCTTATTCCTGATATTGAACTTCAAGAGATCGGTATGAAATCTGTTTTGGACCGAATTCCAGACGGAGGTCAGTATTATTTGACGATCGATGCAGATGGTGTCGATCCTACTATTATGCCAGCCGTCGCTGGTCCAGCTCCTGGTGGCGTAAATTATCCTCAAATGCGAACCTTAATACAAGGTCTCGTAAATAAAGGTAAGGTTGTAGGTATGGATGTAGTCGAAATAACTCCTAGTCGCGACCTTAATGGGATTACTGCTGTTACTGCTGGTCGATTTATTTGTAATCTAATTGGGACTGCTGTTAGGGCTGGATATTTTGAGAATAAATAAATACTTTTACCCAGCAATATGGTTAAAGAAGGTAAATTGTGTATTAACCAGCATTATGAATATTAGGTTTACTTATGTCAAAAAATAACGTGATTAACCGCATAACTAATAGTTTACAAAAAATTAATAAAAATTCAATCCCAGCGAATGTGATGGAAATTGGGAAAAATTGTATAATCGATACTGTTGGAGTAACAATAGCAGGTTCGGTGACACCATCTGCAAAGAAAATCTATTTCTCTGCCAATGAAACTTATAAGGATGGTAATTGTACAATCTTGGGAAGTGATAAAACTCTTAATGCTGCAGGAGCCGCGTTAACAAACGGAGCAGCAGCTCATGCACTGGATTTTGATGATAATTGCTATGCAGGAATAGTTCATGGTTCAGCTGTAGTTTTACCTACTGTTTTAGCATTAGCACAGGAAAATTCCTTAAATGGCCAAAAGTTGTTAATTAGTTTTATAGCAGGCCTTGAAATACAGTTTGGGATCGCAAAAGCATTTTCCAATGGTATATATGATCGAGGTTGGTGGACGACTTCTATATTAGGGGTTCTCGGAAGTGCAGCCAGCGCCTCAAAATTATTGGATCTTGATACTCAGGCTACATCAAATGCATTAGCATTAGCAGCAGTGGGAGCAGGTGCAACTCGTGCAGTTCGAGGAACACATGCAAAACATTTTTATTGTGGGCTGGCAGCTGAACGTGGGATTACAGCGGCAAAGTTAGCAAAAAATGGTGCTATTGGACCTTTGAATGCATTTGAAGACGTCAACGGACTAACCAGGGTTCTTAACGACGGCAAGTTTGATCCAACCAAAATTGATAATATTGGAAAAGATTTTAGTATTGTAGAGCCCGGTGTTGATATCAAAAAGTATCCCGTCTGTTATGCCAGCCACGCAGCAATAGACGGAGTAAAAAGTATCTTAGAGGGTAACAATCTAAATTCGACTATGATTAAAAAAGTAATCTGCACTGTCCCTCCTGTGGTAGGATCAAATTTAACTTTTTCTCATCCAAAAAATATTTCAGAAGCACAGTTTAGTCTGGAATTCGCTCTAGCGACTATAATTAAAGATGGTTCACTCAATTTATCTCATTTAACAGACAAGTTTATAAATTCTGCTAGTTTAAAACTTATTCAAAAAAAGATCGTTATGAACGTTGATAGTCTGCCATTAGAACAATCAAATAACAAGAATATTTGTCCAGAATGGGCAGATATAGAAATCATAATGAACGACGGTATCGCTTATAAAACTTTTGTAAGCTCCCCGATCGGCTCTTCAAAGAGACCCCTACCTGAAGGGTTACTTTACAAAAAATTTTATGACTGCGTGACCTATGCGGATACGGGCAACAACGTGGAAAAACTTTACGAGAATTTGAGAAATATTGAGTCGGCTCATAACTTAAAATCTATATTTAGTTAAATTAAATCTATAACTCCCAAAAATTTTTAAGTTTTAATTTTCCAATAACAGCTTTCATATTTTTTGCATGAGTAAGTAGTAACTCGTCTTCACCGAACCTACCAATCAGTTGAATACTGTAAGGTAAATTATCCTGATTTACCCCAGTAGGAAGGCATATAACTGGTAAGCCGGTATAGGTCCATATTGATGCCATTTTAAAGTCTCCAGTGTATTCAAGACCTCGGGGAGCTACCGTTGGTGCAGTTGGCGCTAACCATAAATCAATATCGTTATCTCTCATAAATTTATTAAGCCAACGGCTGTATGCATGCGCTTTTGATCTAAGTTGATCGAGTCTTTCACTTTTTACTTTTTTACCAGCCTCTATACTTTTACGAGATAACGGCTGATAATAATTCTTGTAATGTTTAAACCAATTTGCGTGCACATCATAAAGTTCCGCGTGAATCAACTCATCTAGTTCATCATTGTAGGTAAAAATATCGTCAACTAAGTGAAAATTTTCTACTGTATATGAGGTTGAATTAATTTTTTTCAAGAAATCAAAAAATTGTGAATTTATCTCAGAATCTGCTAATTCCATATAAGATCCGGTAGGAACTGCTATCTTAAAACCACCTTTTTTCTGAAAACGCTCTTGGGACCAGCCTTTAGTGATTACTTTTATCGTTTCCTCTAAAATATCAATCTCGGAAGCTAAAACTCCCAAATGATCCATGGATTTAGAAAAAGGGATGATACCGTCCGTAGGAATACGATTGAAAGTGGGTTTGTAACCAACAACCCCACAAAATCCTGCAGGTCTTATTACTGATCCGCTAGTCTGTGTTCCAATAGCTATATCGCAAAATCCTGCTGCTACTGCAGCAGCAGAGCCGCTAGAAGAGCCTCCAGGTGTATGCGCCAAGTTCCTCGGGTTTCGTGTCAATCCAGGATCAGATATTGCAAACTCTGTTGTTACAGTTTTTCCAACCATAACAGCACCAGCATTTAATAGTTTTGTTACACTACTGGCTTGTGGTCCAGAAAATAGGTCGGTTGGTAGGTTTGACCCACACGCTGTTGGATAACCATCTATATTAATTATATCTTTGATCCCCAAAAACATTCCTGCCAATGGATAATGATCTTTATTAAGTTTTTGAGATTTCTTAAAGTTATCGTTTAATACTTCTCTTGAAAAGGTTTTAGGCACGAAAGCTTTAACCGAAGATTCATATTTTTCTATAAGCTCGGATTTTTTATTCATTAATAATTCACTTTTCTTGTTTATCTGTAAAATAATTCGCTCTGACTATCGCACCAATAAAATTACACAATAATCGTTCTGCATGAATAAATGTAGTATTATCTTTCTCATAGGACGGTGATATTTCTACTAAATCAAGGCCTAAAACTCGCCCTTTTTTCACGATTCCATGTATAAATTCTCGAAGCTGCAACCAATTCAACCCTCCAGGAGTTGGCGCATTAACAGCTGGCATTATTGTTGGGTCCATACCGTCAGCATCAATAGTTATGTAGTAATGTCTACCATCGGGAATTTTATTTAATACTTTCTGCATACCTATTTGATGCATCTCATAAGCGCTAATCAAATTGGCTCCATATTCTTTGGCAGCTTTCACCTCTTCCTCGCGCCCACTTCCAACACCCCGCAACCCGATTTGATATATTTCTTCAATAAAAGGAAGTTCAGAAGCTCTTCTAATAGGGCTTGAATAACCTTCCTTTTCTCCATTAACACTATCACGCCAGTCCATGTGAGCGTCAATTTGAATCAATATAATGGGTTCACCATTCGGCAGGGCCTTCATTATCGGAATTGGTATTCCATGATCTCCACCAATACTGACCAAAACTGCACCCGATTGAAAGATTTTTTTGGCTGCTACTTCGGCCCTACGATAATGCTCTCTAGGGTTCTGAAAATCAGCTGTTACATTACCACAATCGACAACGCGAACAGCTTGGTTATCTAAAAGAGGCCCTCCTAAATCCCAATCAAAATGCTTGATTGTCCTCGGCTCAGACCAACCAGAATCTTGTGCGTTCTCTCTAAGAAGATCAGGAGAGGTGCTTTGATCATTTGAAAGGTCATCGGGGGTGTAAGGTAAACCATAAGGAACGCCAAGGATTGCTATATCAGTGTCCAAAGTATTCAGATCTGTATGTATGGGAAAACCGAGGAACCCTCTTCCTCCTTTAGGTGTTTCTGTTAACTTCTCAATTTTATTTCTTTGCTTATCACGATAAGAAGATTTCATTCTATGTTCCTATAATTATTCAAATTACGATTACTCAAAATTTTTACTCAGTAAATACATAATGATGAGTTTTTAAAATTATTTTGCCAAGGAGTGGGTGAAATTAATTCTCAAAATATGCATTTTCAAAAAATGGTAAAGATTCCAATACTTTACCAAAGTCAAATTATTGATAAGTTTTTTTAGTAAATTATTTGGAGACGTATAATGTATAAAGAGCATTTTATTTTCAAAACTAACAAGATTTCAAAATTAAATGAATCAAGTTTGGAAGTTGCTTATACCCTATCCAATGACACCTGTAATTGGGACTAAAGGAGGATGACTAAGAGCGTCAATGGAGGTGATTTTTAAAATTTTGATAATCTTGTTACTTGGACCAGTTTTGTTAGGTGTTGTTATTACGACTGGTGCACTTGTTGCATATTATATTGCCAAAAAAAGAAACTTTGAAAACCCAGAGTTTTGGATTATCGGGGGTGGAGCACTCGCCTTTTTTATTTATTACACATACGCAGATATCATTTGGAATCTATTCAGATAAAAACCAAGAATGTTTGCTTAGAATAGCCCCATAAACCCTATATCCACCAACTTGGACGCCATATTCTGCGCGCTATTACCATTTTCTACAAGAATTTTTCCAATGCATCGGTACAGAGTGACAAAAACCTCCCAGTTGCTGGTTCAGGTTTGCCATTTTTAAGAGTGAACACTCCCAGTTCGGCATAAACTCCACCACCATCGGTTAGCGGGATGTGGACGAGTTTAACGTTGTCATTGTTGTTTTCAAAATTCAACTTAGTACCAAACATTACATGCTTTCCGTTACGGGAAAGGTTGCGCATCAGTTCCAGGGAATCAGTCTTTAATATAGAATGCATCGTGAGTTTGTTTTTCTCAATTAGTGGCAGCATTAACTTCTGAGTAGCAATATTACCATCGGCCAAAACAATTGGATATTTCAGACAACTGGCAAAATCGATTTTCGAATTCGCGGCTAAGGGGTGAGACGCAGCCACAATAGCCCCTATTTTGAAATCTGCGCTTATAACCTTCAATAAATTTTTTTGTGGAGGTGCTGAGAAAGCGATGCCCAAGTCAAATTTTCCTGAGGTGACCATATCTGGAATATCAAGCGATCCTGTGGTTTCTATTTGTACATTAACACCTGGATATTTTTCTTGAAAATTAGCAAGCAAGCTTGGTAAAAAGCTGGTAATAGCAGCTTCAACGGTCACCAATGAAAGATGGCCCCGTTCTAAGCCAAAAATCGATTCAATCTCGTAAGTTGCACGATGTGCGTCACGCAAAACTAGGTTAGCGTGGTCGGCGAATATTTCGCCTGCTGCTGTCAGTTTCAGGCCAGATGATAGTCGCAAAAACAAAGGGGCTCCAACCGATTTTTCTACTTTCAGGATTTGGCGAGTAACAGCAGGAGAGGCGACGTTCAGCGCTCGAGCCGCCGCGCGCATTGTGCCATGACGCCGAACTGCGTCAAAATACCTAAGCGCAGGCGAATGAAGACTTTCAATTTGCACAATTGGTGTTTTAGTCATACGCAATTCCTATTGTTCTGCCCGGTGCTTTTTAGGCACATACTATATGCTTTATTGATACTTGTGTTACAAGAGCTTTTCGTAAAGAGTTATTTTAAAGAAAATGCATCCAAGAAATTGGAAGTCAATAGGTATAGAAGAACATGAGTTTCAATGCTGAAGTTATTGAAAGATTGCGTAGTGGACCCTCTCTAAGTGCAGTTGATAAATTTCGCACGGGCATGTCCAAATTTTGGCATCCAGTTGCCCTAGAAAAAGATCTAATAGTAGGTAAAATGCTGGCTGTTCGTCTGTTAGAAACCCCAATTGTTTTGGCCCGTTTGGATGGAGAGTTGTTGGCAATGCTTGATGTTTGTCGGCACTATCAAGCCCAACTCAGCTTGGGGGAAGTGGTAAGTATAGACGGCAGACAAGCGATCCAATGTCCGTACCATGGATGGGCATTTGGCCAATCAGGCAGATGTGTCAGAATTCCTCAATTCCCCAAAGACCGACAAATTCCAGCATCTGCAACACTACCGTCTTTTAAGGTTGCTGAGAAACTGGGTTTGATTTGGGTATGTCTGGATCAAAATCCCACATTTGATCTGCCGGATTTTACCGAATACGATGACCCAGAATTCCGTATTCTCACGCTTGCAGACGCGCAACCGATCAATGCTTCTAGCACTAGGTTGATCATGGGCACCCTTGATGATACTCATTTCCCTTGGGTTCATGAAGGTATTCTTGGTGATCGCGAACACCCAGAACCACCAGATCACATAGTAAGAAGAGAAGAAAATGTTCTTCACGTGGACTATGAGATGTTACAGCCCCCATCGCTTTCTTCAGGGGCGACGGATGGTAACTGGGTAAAGTCGACTTACCTTAATCAGGTGCATATGCCTAATGTCATCAAGTTGGAAAAGATTACTCCATCGGGGCGTTACTTCATCTGGCAGGCAACCTGCCCAGTTGATCATTGCCATACATTAAATTTCTGGATTTTTGCTCGCGATTATGATCAAAATCCAGAGAGAGATGATGAATATCTTGATTTTTCGCGCCATATTCGAGAACAGGATAAAGTAATTCTTGAAAGTCAACGGCCATGGTTATTACCGCCATTTTGGAGCCAGATTGAAATGCCAATGCGTCCAGGGGATAAACCGTTGGTGGAATATCAGCGTTGGCTTGAAGAATTAGGAATTGCAGGAGAATTATGATTTTAAACAATTATCATAAAGTGTGGAGGCACACAAATACTATCAAACCAAAAGGAGAAATATCATGTTTAAGAAACTAACGTTAGCACTCATCGTAAGTTTGGCGGCAAGTTCTGTCTACGCTGAAACTACAATAAAGTTTGCAAATGACTGGAAATGGGAAGGCCCGGCCGCGCCGCTTTTACTGGCATTGGACAAAGGGTACTACTCAGACAACGGACTTGATGTAACAATGGATACTGGGAGAGGGTCCCTCGATGCCATTCCGCGCGTAGCAACAGGTACCTATCAAATGGGATCTGCTGATATCAATGCGCTAATTAAGTTTAGGGACCAGAATCCCGACCTTAAAGTTAAAGCTGTCTTTATGATTTATAGTGCCCCTCCATTTGCGATTGTTGGGCGAAAATCACTCGGTGTAAATGTCCCTAAAGATTTAGAAGGTAAAATTTTGGGTGCGCCAGCTCCAGACAGTGCTTACGCGCTATGGAAGGCCTTCACACATGTAAATGGGATAGATGCATCAAAGGTAAAAATTGAGAATATAGGCTTCCCAGTTCGTGAACCAATGCTTGCAAAAGGTAATGTTGATGCGGTAACAGGTTTTTCCTTTTCATCTTTTATCAACTTGAAAGCAAATGGTGTGCCTGCGGATGACATTTCAATTCTTATGATGTCCGATTATGGTCTTGAGCTATATGGGAACGTTTTGATCGTCAATCCTGACTTTGCAGAAGAAAACCCAGAGGCTGTGAGGCAGTTTTTAGCCGCGACAACCAAAGGGTTTCTTGAAACATTTGATGATCCTGCGGCAGCTGTAAAACATGTCCTTAATCACAATGATGTTGCACGTGAAGCGGTTGAACTGGAGCGTCTGCAGATGGCGATAGATAACAATATGATCACTGATGAAGTGCGCGCCAATGGAATTGGTGCGGTCGATATGACTCGATTGACAAATTCTATGGATCAGTTGGCTCTAACTTATGAGTTCAAACAACGTCCTACGGCTTCTGATATATTTGATGCTTCGTTCCTACCAGAGCAGAGTGCGAGAGCCGTAAAGTAGGAAACAAACTATGGTTGAATTCATTAAGCTTGAAGATGTCTCTCTGCGGTTTGATTCGCAGGGAGATAGCTTAGGAACATTGGCTGTTAAAGGTCTCAATTTGACTGTTCAGCAGGGAGAGTTCGTCGCTGTTGTTGGCCCGTCTGGATGTGGAAAATCAACATTAATGCGGCTTGTGACTGGACTTCAATTTCCAACAAAGGGTCAAGTCTCAGTTGCTGGAAAGCCAGTGACTGGCCCTGTTCCAATCGCTGGAATGGCGTTTCAAAATCCCATCATGCTACCGTGGCGGAAAACGCGTGACAATATTATGCTGCCACTTGAGATAGTTGCTGAACATCGCAGAACCTTTCGCAAAAACAAGACAGCACATATAAAGCGGGCTGACGACCTTTTGGAATCGGTTGGATTGAAAGGGTATGGCGATCAGTTTCCATGGCAATTGTCGGGTGGAATGCAACAGCGCGCGTCGCTTTGCCGGGCGTTGATCCACGATCCTCAATTATTGATGCTTGATGAGCCATTTGCAGCACTTGATGCCTTCACGCGTGAAGAACTTTGGCAAATCATTCGCGACCTACACATTGAAAAAGGGTTTACTACTGTCTTGGTAACTCATGATTTGCGTGAGGCGGTGTACTTGGCCGATCGGATATTTGTGATGAGCGCTGGACCTGGCCGCGTTTTGCTGGAACGCGATGTTGATATTCCAAAACCACGTGACATTGCAGTAACTTACTCGCCAGATTTTGGTGATATTGTTGCTGAACTCAGGGCACATATTTCGGAGGCACGGGCATGAAGCAATGGTTTGGTAAAATAAACGGTATTGCGTTGGCTCCGTGGATTGCCACAATCGGGCTTTTCGCTTTTTGGGAGTTTGCCTGTTACGTTTTTGACATTGCTTGGTTCATATTGCCATCGCCATCGCGAATTGCATATGCAACCTGGGAATTTGGCCCAGCTTTGTGGCGTAATAGTTTGCAAACTTTATGGACCACGCTTTCTGGTTTTGGCTTGGCAATCGTCGCAGGCTTGTGGCTTGGTATTTTTATTGGTTGGGACAGGCGTATTTACGCAGCATTTTATCCATTAATGATTGGCTTTAACGCCATACCAAAAATTGCGGTCGTCCCCATACTGGTTCTTTGGTTTGGCACGGGTTGGGTGCCCGCTGTTCTGACTGCCTTTCTTATTTCGTTTTTTCCAATTGTCGTTAATGTTGCCGCAGGTCTTGCCACCATCGAACCTGAATCTGAAGACGTTCTTCGTGCCCTTGGTGCGGGTAAGTTAGACATCATGCTCAAGGTAGGTCTGCCGCGTTCGATGCCATACTTTTTCGCATCCTTGAAGGTTGCAATCACACTTGCGTTTATAGGCTCTGTGTTATCAGAAACGGTCGCTGCAAATGCAGGTGTTGGCCACATGATGTTAACCGCTCAGGCAAATTTTGAAGTGCCTTTGGTGTTCGCCTGTCTTATTGCGTTGGCGATACAAGGTATTCTTATGTATGCGATAATGGCTTGGATTGAAGGGAAAACAACAGGCTGGGCCCATAGATCATCGATGGCGAACTGACAAAGAAAGTCATTAGGTACAGTTAGATATCTAGGACCTTAGACGCGGCTGGTTTGTCTGCGACTAGGCCGTCCCACGTTTCCAGGATCCATTGTCCAATCGCAACACTTTGCTCAAACAAGGAATATTTTGCGCCTTCACCATAGTCGATTAAGTCGATTATTTCTGTAGTTACGTACTTCAATTTGCTCTCCGAATTGTCGCGATGATAACGTAATAAATTTCGGGTAACTTCTTTGCAAGGCTCAACCTTATAAGCAAACCACTCAGAGTGATATTCGCCTGGTTTTGGCCGCATAAATGGATATTGACAGGCTCGTCCAAAATTTCCCTCCACATCACGGGCATCAAGGTTTTTTGGGCCGTTCGGCGCAACAGGCCGGAAGGCGTGCCACAATGTCATGTTCCGCGATATCCATTCATCAACAATATTACCTGGTTCGAATGGATCGAGGATTAACGAGCCACTATTTACAGCGTCACGAATGCCACAGCGATCCTGCTCTTCCGGATTCTCAAGTTTCAGAAGAACATGACTATGATCCAGAAGAAAATTGAAGGGCAGTCCTTCCTTAAGTACCATGTCAGCCACTGTGTTAACCCGGCGAACATCCTCTGACCACATATAAATATGAACTTCAAACGTGATCTCTATTCCGATGCGTTGAGCCTGTTTATAAGCTGACAGATAACATTCCAGGACCTCTTGATCCGTAATTGAATGGCCATCTGCATGTTTATCAAACACCATGATATTGTGGCATAAGCCACCAGTATCTTTTGTTAATTGCATATTGTTGTTCAACAACTCTTCGTCTTTGCCCAAGGTATATGTCCAAAGGCCAGTAAGCATTGGCAAATCGTATCTCTCGGCCGCACGGACATATTCTTTCTCTTCTCCAGGCTGTGGCATTCGATCAAAATAGTCAAATACACCGCTGGATTTGACCATTTTAAATTGTTCGTCAATGGACGGTGGGTTTCCTGGTTGGTGCTGCACACCACGTCCATTGCAACCTAAGAAAAAGGGTTTTGACATAGTGGTTTGTCCTTTTTTTCAAAACTGAAGTCGTAATATTAATATTGTCTGTGATCAGATCAAATAAAACAGGTACACATGTTCTTGGTTTGATTATGCAACTTATTTTTGATGTTGCAAGCAACGTTTCTAGAATGTTATTTCATAAATTAGATTTTACATTTCTTGATTTAGTCAAAAGTTTATCAAGATTACTAATTCTGCAAACGCTCAATCCCAATCAGGCATAAGCCCCGCATCGATAAGCTGGGTTGATACAACCTAACAAAACCACCCAACGCTAAATCCACTGATCCAAGGTTATAGTCTCGGTTATAGAGAGGCGTGGTGCGATAAGGGGGCTCTATCGACTATTATTTCATCGTCCCCAAAGTCCTTAAAAATTTAGAAATTTTCAAATTCAGCAGTGAACTATTGTTTGTTAGAAGCCTTAAATCTGGGTCTGCAACTGGTACCCTGGAAACGTCACGGCCTTAACTGTTGTAATCGGTTCCTCGCGAATCCAAGTCGTGCGCTCCATCACAAACAATGCTTCATTTTCGGTGGTACCCATCACGCGCGCATAATAATCACCTGCGCGGGATGCGTAAAACCGCAAATCACAGTGGCTGTATGGTCGATTGCGCACCAACCATTCGTTTGCGCTTTCTTTGCTCATATCCACTTCGCTGATTTCGGGTACGGTTTGCAGCGAAACCCAGCGATCCTCGTAAATGTAAGGCCGTTGATCGGCCAAATGTAGCGCTTCGATCCACAACATTTTTGTGGAAGCCCCTAGGCCAAAATTTGCGGTAATTAGCACTGGTGTATTTTCGATCGATCGATTCAGAAGCTGGTAGCCGTAAACCCTGCCCTTTTGTTCCACTTCTTTACGCGTGATCGGAATGTCCAGCGTGGCGCGTGTTACTGGGTCAGCGCGCACAATGGTTCCTGCCTTGCGCCGCCGCTCTACAATACCACTGTCTGACAAATCGCGCATTGCACGTTGAACAGTTGTTCGTGCACACCCGATTTCTTGAGCAAAATCTTCATCTTTTGGCAGCTTGTCGCCCGGTGCATAAGTGGAATCCAAAATCTTGCTCTGAATCGCATTGCGAACTTCGATCCACGAATTTCGTACATTCTGTGTCAAATCTATTCCTTCAACTTTTCTTGCACTTTACCAATCCACTTTCGAGCTCGTGAATTCAACATCATTCAGGTGGAAATATATCTGTTGACTCTATTATGTGCATCCTTAATATTATTATGTACAAACTTAATCAAGGGGCACTCTGATGACTTTTGCGGTTTTTGCCCTCGGGCCTCTCAATTTTGATAGTGCACGTGCATTGTGGATTTCAGAAACAGTTGAGTCAGTTCGCCAGTGTGTTTTCGGAGTTCATTGTTGTGAATATCAGAGAACAATGTTGCCCGCTCATTGAGACTTCACGGACGATAATCAAAATTCAACAAAAAGGAAAAACGAAATGAAACTGAAATCAACACTATTGGCGGCAGCCATCGGCTTTGCTTCCATTGCGACACCCAGCATCGCGGAAAATATCAAAGTCGGATTTAATGTTCCACTTACAGGATTTGCCGCTGCGGATGGTACATCCGCTCTTAACGGTGCTGAACTTGCAGTAGAACAGATCAACACTGCTGGTGGGATCAATGGCGATATGCTAGAACTGGTGGTTTATGACGACCAAGCATCACCAAAAGAATCCGTGCCAATTGCTCAAAAACTAATCGAGCGCGATGGTGTCGTCGCCGCGATTTCTGGCAGTTACTCCGGTGCAACACGCGCCGCAGCTGGGATTTTTCAGGAGTCAGGTGTACCATACATTTCTGCTTATGCTATTCATCCTGACATCACCCGTGCAGGCGATTACGTATTCCGAACATCTTTTGTAGGCGAAGTGCAGGGTCGTGCGGGCGCAAAATTGGCTGGTGAAATGCTGGGCTTGAAAAAGGCGGTGATTGTAACCCTTCAGAATGACTTTGGTAAATCGCTGGCTGCTGGGTTCAAAGAAGTGTCAGCAAACTATGGGATCGATATTGTTGGTGAGTATGAATACAGTATCAAAGATCGCCAGTTTGGACCGATCGTATCGAAAATTAGGGCTGACAATCCAGACGTCATCTATGCCACTGGTTACTTCTTTACGGCTGGTCCGTTGGTAAGCCAGTTGCGCGCGGCTGGGATTACTACGACTGTGATTGGGCAAGAGGGTTACGACTCGCAAAAATTCATTGACATTGCTGGACCGGCTGCAGAAGGGACGATCATCACGACATCGCTTGATCGTGATTCAACTGCTGTAGAAACACAGGACTTTATCACTGCATTCGAGGCAAAGACTGGCAATAAAGCAGATATGGTTGCGGCGTCCGCCCATACTGCAATCAAAGTCCTTGCTGCAGCATTACAGTCATCCGGTAGCGGCGATAAAGCCGTTCTACGTGATGCAATTATGAGTACGCAGCTGACAGCTTCGACTGGTGAGATTTCATTCAACGGTTTAGGCGAGGTTCAAAAATCGGTTCAAGTTCAGATCGTGAAAGACGGCCAATGGCGCCATCATTCAGTCATTGATGACGCCGATCTTTTGGCGCCTCCTACTGAATAAACTTTATAACTGTGCCATTTGATTGGGATCAAGTGGCGCAGTTCCTCTAAATTTTCGACGCTGAGTTCGTGTTTACAAACTCCGAGATTGGACCGCCGAAATGTTGTTTATTGAATTGTTTTTCCAAGGGATCGTGCAGGGCAGTATCTATGCTCTGATCGCATTAGGCCTAACGTTGGTTTACGGTTTACTGCGAATTTTGCATGTCGCGCACGCCGCCCTGTTCACGCTTGGTGGTTACCTTGGTGTTATTGTGACCAACGCAACAGGCAGCTTTGCGCTTGCAACGGCTGTTGCCATGATCGTCGTCGGGTTTGTTGGCATCGCAGTTTACAAACTGGCATATGAACCTTTGTTGTCAAGGCCACCGTTCATTGCACTGATCGCATCGATCGGCATGTTCATCGCCTCAGAAGAGATTTTTCGCATCATTTTTGGGCCCTACGGTCTGTCGTACACCAACCCTCCCATGCAAGGGTATTTCGAGCTGTCTGGTGGGTTTTTTCTGAAATATGGTGAGGCGTTAGTGATTGCTTTGTCTGTTGTCATGCTGGTGGTTTTGGGCTGGTTTTCCGCAAACACACGGTTGGGTGTTTCCTGGCGTGCAACTGTCACTGATCCCGATATGGCACGCGCTTTTGGCATCAACACGCAAAACGTGCGGTACATGAATTTTTTCATCGGCTCTGCACTGGCAGCCGCTGCGGGTGTGCTTGTCGCTATGCTCAATAACCTGGTCGAGCCTTCTATGGGCAGTGTCGCATCCTACAAAGCGTTGGCAATCATTGTTCTCGGCGGTCTCGGCAGTATTCGTGGCACTTTAGTAGCAGCAATGGCCATCGGGATTATTGAATCATTTGGGACAATTTACATAGGCCATTTGCTGGACCGCGACGCACTAGCTTTTGCGTTTTTGATTGTAGTACTGATGATACGCCCGCAAGGGCTATTAGGGGCAAAATAGATGGCTTATGAAATCACCTTAGTCACGACGATGGCTATCAGTATCCTATTCGCGTTGAGCCTAAATTTTATCACTGGATTTTGCGGTCAGATCAGCCTAGGGCATGCAGCGTTTATGGGCGTTGGTGCCTATACATCTGCTGTCATGATGAAGGCTGAATTTCCGTTTCTTTTGACGATTCCACTAGCTGCCGCTTTCGCGGGGTTGCTCGGCGTGTTGGTCGGTTTTGCTAGCTTGCGGGTCCGCCATGATTTCCTTGCAATTACAACGATGGGCGTTGTGTTTCTGTTTGTTGGATTGGTCCGTCAGCAGGAATTCCTTGGTGGAGAGATCGGAATTTCTGGCATTCGTGGATCATCCTTTGGACGCCTTGGCTTTATGGGTATTTGCTTGGGGATAGCTGCCGTATTTGCAGTATTCTCCCTCGTGATAAAACGATCTTGGATGGGCTATGTCTTTGACTCAATCGCCGACAACGAAGATATATCGCGGGTATTAGGCATAGACGTTTCAAAGTACAAACTGATCGCCTTTGTCGTAGGGACATCAACAGCTGGCATTGCAGGCGCACTCTACACCCAACACTTTCGCTTTGTAGGACCGGACAGTTTTGGGTTTGTTGAATCCATCACCGTTCTGGCTATGGTCATTGTTGGTGGGATCGGGTCGGTCTGGGGTGTTGCTGTTGCGGCGGCCTTCCTCAGTGTAATGCCCTTGTTGTTCCAGTTCGTGAATGATTTCAAGATTCTCGTCTATGGAGCCCTTTTGTTTTGCATGATGCGATGGGCACCTGATGGACTTGCCGGGATCGTTTCACGCTTAATCAACAGATTGCGGAACACATCATGACAACAACAGTGCTCGAAGTGCAAGATATCACCGTTCGCTTTGGCGGTGTGGTGGCGGTGAATGGAGTGTCTCTGAGCATCCAACAAGGTAGTTTGATTGGGTTTGTCGGCCCAAACGGCGCAGGCAAAACCACATTGATGCGAGTGATTACTGGCATGGTCACAGCTAACGAAGGTCAAGTCCTGTTGGCGGGAAATAACCTTGCAGGGATGGCTGTCAATCAGCGTATCCGCAGCGGTCTGGCATTGGCACAGCAAATCGTACAACCGCTTCGTGCAATGACTTTGCTGGAAAACGTCGCACTCGCCTGTGGCGCAGAAAAAACCCGCAACCCTTTCACAGCTATGCTGTCCTACGACCGCGAGGCCGAAAACAAACGCGCACTGGAATTACTGTCACGCGTAGGTCTGGGCGAAGTCGTTGATCAAGAACCCGCTAAATTGCCATTAGGATATCTCAAACGGCTTGAGGTTGCCCGCGCAATGGCTTTGAACCCCAAACTGCTCCTTTTGGATGAGCCTCTGGCAGGATTGAATCAATCTGAGGCAAATGCCTTGGCTGACCTTATCAAAAACCTGAACTCAGATGGGTTGACTATTTTACTGATTGAACACAACCTGCGCGAAGTCATGCGCATTTGTCCGCAGGTCTATGTTCAGGATCAAGGTCGCCCGTTGGCCTTTGGCCCTACCGCAGAAATCATGGCGCGTCCTGACGTTGTTCAGGCCTATCTAGGAGGCGGACAAACCAATGCTGAAAGTCACTGATCTCTCCGCCGGCTACGGCGATATCATAGCCGTTCGCAATTTTTCTTTTTCGGTTGAACCGGGTCAGATCCACGCCTTTGTTGGGGCCAACGGCGCAGGAAAATCTTCAACACTCATGTGCCTGATGGGGCTTGTAGAGCAGAAGTCGGGTTCCATTCAGATGGACACCAAAGACATCTCAAACGAACAGATTGAAGGACGTATTACTGCTGGCCTTGCGATTGTTCCTGAAGGGCGACGCATTTTTCCAGATTTGAGCGTGCGCGAAAATCTGATGGTTGGCGGTCATATCGTTCCAACCAGCGTTATGATCGCTGGCATTGAAATGGTATACGAGTTTTTTCCCAGATTGTCCGAGCGCCAAACACAGGCTGCAGGGTCACTATCTGGCGGTGAGCAGCAAATGCTAGCCTTGGGACGAGCCCTGATCTCGCGGCCAAAAATTCTGATCGTTGATGAATTGTCTTTGGGTCTAATGCCTATAATTGTTGACGAATGTTATGAAGTTCTTAAAAAACTGAAAAGCGAAGGTATCGGGATATTGCTGGTCGAACAGAACACTGAACGCGCACTTAGTGTTGCAGACAATGTTAGCGCGCTGGAAGCTGGAAATTTGTTTTGGTCTGGTACTTCAGCACAGGCTCGCGCCAATAAGTCACTGACGGAACGATTGATGGGTGTCACATGACGGAACCCTGCATCACACTCCGTCTTAGAAACTGCGCAGTATAGACAATGCTTCATGCATAAGCCACGCATCGATAAGCTGGATTAATCCAACCTAACAAAACCACCCAACGCTAACTCCACTGATCCAAGATTATAGTCTCGGTTATAGAGAGGCGTGGTGCAATAAGGGGGCTCCCCGGTGCTTGGGTCCTGGACCCAGAACTATTAAGGTCGGGCCAAGTAACCCCCAACGATGGCTGTGGTACCGCTGGGTGTACCAAACTAAGCTGATAGCTCTGTTTTAATCTGATATTTTGTTGTGGGTAGCGTTGTGGGTAGAGAATATATCTTAAATTAATTAGTAATTAAATCAGATACTTAAGTAAGTTATGTGGCGGACATATCCTCCACCAAACCCCTCTGTAAGTCGTTGTATTTACACTCTTATAATAACAAGTAATTGCGCAGCCCACAAGTTAGCCTACAAAGTTACCTGAGTATATCAAAAGTAAACCTTATAACTCTTGAATCATCTAGTTATTAAGAATCCCAAAACTATTACAATTACAATTACAATTACACTTATACCCAACAAAAGTAATAATACTTCTCTACTTTCCCTTCGACTTTTCTCTTCATATTCTTCAACTGCTTTATGCCTTCTAAGAACAATATCAGGATTTATGTGTTCTTTCGTGTTCTTTATTCGCCTCCAATTTTCTCGAGCAACTTTTAATTGAGCTGATTCAAGTTCATTAGCTTATTATGATGAAATACGACATGCAGAGACATGCGAAAAACTTAACCTGAAAGATCTGGATTATTCTTGTAAAAAAATTGAAAACCAAAGATGAAAAACTGGCAAGTTAATCGATAATCTCTAGACTTGGGTTAATATTAAAGTCCACCTCATTAATGGAAGAACCTCTCCTAACTTCATCGTAAAACACAATTTGAGTTGGCATGACATCAGTGCCTTGACTAGCTTTATATTTAGAGATGAAGCTTCTGTAGATACCGTGTTTAAAGTAAATTGCAGTGGGTATGAATTTGGCGTTAATTGGTGCCTTGTCAATATCAACTTTTTTATTACCATTCACCCAAGCAGAGATTTTACTATTAGCAAAATCAAGACAGAATGAAATATCCGTCCACTTACCTTTCATATCACCTATTGATAAAAGTTTATAATAAACCGATTTATCGTTAACATTGTTTACAGAACCACTAAGAACATGCCAATTCATCTCATAGTAGTCATGGCGCACATCGAATTGAATAAGCGGTGGATTAGATTTCATACCTTCCATAAAACCTTTTGGACCGCCTTTTTGATGTATTTGCCCAAGATGTGTGTTTGTTGGTGATACGCTCTGAAAACTATCATCAAGCATGATACTAAATGCAAAACATTGGTTTCCTGTTGGCTTTTGCATAGGTGTGGCTGTGAATTCAACCCTCTCTCTATCATTCTCACAATCATTCCAATCATCATTAAAAAAGCAGTCACCATCGCTAACTTCAAATCGATGATATTTCTCACCTCTCCTAGCTTTGTCTGGATTGGTAATTAACTGGAAGTTCTTTTTCTTTTGTCCAAAAAAATTAGAGTGAGATCCATAACCAGAATTTTTACTTGCGACCATGGTTAAATTATCACTGCTCATTACACTTGTATCATCACTAAGAGTGATAAACAGTTGGAAAAAATCATCAAATTTTCCCGTGATTTCAAGGTTATTAATGTTTCCTGTGAAAAACACTTTGCGCGGGCTGCCCTTACCATGTAGCGCATTCACATCAAATGATATTGATGCGTTACCTTTTTTATCTATTTGACCTTTTAAAGTATCGTAATAATTAGTTGAACTTGTATCGAGCAATCTATTTTTTTGCGATACACTTATCACTCCGTTTTTTATTATCAAGATGCCACTACCTAACGCTCTCTTGCTTTCAGAAGGATTAAACCGACTCAATACAAAAGGATAGTCACCATCCCAGCCTGATAGGCCTTGAAACAAAGCATTTGTGACATTAAGATCCAGCATCTTAAATTCATTGGCATCTAATACACCATCAAATTTAAGCCCTTTGGTGAGCAAATATTCAATCAAGGCATTTTTAGTTGAACTACCCCAAATCCCATCAGCAGTTCCAGCATTAAAACCAAGTGCATTTAATTTTTTTTGGGTAGCGAGGACATTCTCAGATGCAGACACAGCGCTCAATGAAAGTGTTACAGAAATAAGGAATACCGTAAATATTTTATACATTTAATTTTTTTCCACAAAATTGACTAAACAGGAGGATACTAGTATTTGCATAAACATTTTTAATAGATACTTCTACCTAAAACTACCCATAGCTTGGACCTCTTGGAATGACAGCTATCAATACTCAATTAAAAGTAAAGCTGCTGGGCGATTGTTGAAGATGGGCAGTTATTTGCTCAATTACTATTCATTCAAAAGCTTGTAGATTTGCATGTTGATGTTAACCTGAAGATAATTTACCAGGATAAAACAAAACCCCATTCAAATCGAAAACAACAGTCAGTTCATGTATTATTATATAATTTATCAAGGAAAAATTAATGAAAAAAGAAATATGGAATGATTTATCTATTAGTAATCAAATAAATAAAATCTTTATAGTGACGGGACCCACTAGTGGACTTGGCAAGGAAACATTAAGAGTTCTGTCTAGAAAAAATGCCACTGTTA
>ENA-OSJC01001101-OSJC01001101.1-marine-metagenome-genome-assembly--contig:-NODE-1101-length-23063-cov-4.692508_pt1 | contig 23063 bp, 19 predicted proteins | sample MGYA00237885_ERZ534234 | MGnify/ENA primary metagenome ERZ534234 (study PRJEB26413, sample SAMN06343907) | marine metagenome | isolation source: coastal waters | place: Atlantic Ocean: West Antarctic... | reverse complement strand
CTTGAGCAGATTGTTGTCAAGCTTGAAGATGGTGATATTAGTTTAGAAGACAGTGTTAAATCTTTTGAGGAAGGCATCGGCCTTGTAAAAGAATGCCAAAAACAACTTTCAGAAGCTGAGCTAAAGGTAAAAAAACTTTTATCTAATGGCGAGCAAGAATCTTTAGAAAGCTGAGATTAAACAATGTCACTGGATTTTCTAGCAAGCTGCAAAGCGGATGTTTTTGCAAATATTACTGCTGTTATAAGCTCCAATACTGAAATAGCCTCGGCAATGAGGTATTCAGCAATCGCAGAAAGTAAATGCATTAGAGCGGGTTTAGTTTATGCATCAAGCAAATTAAGTAATGATCTCTCTCAGGGTGGTTCAACTGATTTAGCAACAAGCATAGAGCTCATGCATACCTATTCATTGATTCATGATGACTTGCCTGCAATGGATGATGATGAGATAAGGCGCGGACAAGCATCAAATCATATTAAGTTTTCTGAGGCAACGGCCATTTTAGCCGGTGATGCCCTACAAGCACTTGCTTATGAATTGATTGTGAGTTCATCTAATTTAGAAAATGAGCATAAGATTGGATCCATGAAAATCCTCACATCAGCCTGTGGATACGAGGGAATGATCTTAGGGCAACAGTATGATCTAGAAGCTGAAAACAATAACTTTGATGATATTAAAAAAATACATACACTCAAAACCGCTCGTTTGATTCAAGCGGCTCTCACCATGCCGCACGCAACAAAGGAAACAGATTCAGAGCTACTATTAAATTTGGATAGCATTGGCGAGAAACTCGGTCTTGCGTTTCAAATCATGGATGACGTCCTTGAGGTAACATCCAGCTCCGAAATTATTGGCAAAAGTAACCGCTCTGATATTGAAAATAAAAAGATGACATATGTAACTCAGTTTGGTGTGGATCAATCAACTCAACAAGCTCAAGACTTGGTGGATGCGTGCATTTCTAGCCTTCAAACACTAAATCACAATGAGCGAGCAAATAATTTAATTGATCTAGCAAAATTTATGATCTCTAGGGAAAGCTAAAGTGAAGATTTTTTCTGAGATTCCTTCCATTGCTCCATCAACCCCTGTGTTGGATCAAATTGATACTCCAAACGATGTAAAAAAACTTCCAATATCAGCCCTGCAGAATCTAGCAAACGATGTGAGGGCACATATGCTCTACTGTGTAGGTCAAAGTGGAGGGCATCTAGGTGGCGGGCTTGGAGTTATAGAGCTAACAGTTGCATTGCATTATTTATACCAGACACCAGAAGATAAGATTGTGTGGGATGTTGGGCATCAAGCCTATCCACATAAGATTCTCACTGGAAGAAAAGATTCTCTGACAAGCATTAGACAAAAAGGAGGCTTGGCACCATTTCCCAGCAGAGCAGAAAGCCCGTTTGATGCATTTGGTGTGGGGCACTCAAGCACATCTATTAGTGCAGCTTTAGGCATGGCCATTGCAAGCGATGATCCAGATAAAAAAATTGTTTCCATCATCGGGGATGGAGCCATGACAGCGGGCATGGCTTTTGAGGCTTTAAGCCATGCTGGTCATATCAAGCCAAACATGCTGATTATTTTAAATGATAACGATATGTCTATTTCAGAAAATGTTGGCGGCTTAAATAACTACTTTTCTAGAATTTGGGCATCTAAGCTTTACAAGGGCATCAGAACGAGTGGTAAGGGTTTCTTAGAAAATCTTCCTCAAGCTCATCACATAGCGCGCAAAGCAGAGACTCAAATGAAGGCAATGGTTGCCCCTGGTAGTATCTTTGAAGAGCTGGGTTTAAATTACATCGGTCCAATTGATGGTCACGATATGGAGCAATTGGTTTCAGTCATTGGTAACCTTAAAGACTTTGAAGGACCTCAATTCCTTCATGTCATTACAAAAAAAGGTGCTGGGTTAGATGCAGCAGAGGCAGATCGGATTGGCTTTCATGCAATAGGAAAAATAAAGCCAATTGAAGGCAAGAAAAAACCTGCAGCTGGTCCAAAATATCAAGATGTCTTTGGAGACTGGATTGTAGATATGGCCGAGAAAGATAATGATCTTTTGGCTATTACTCCAGCAATGAGGGAAGGCTCGGGGCTTGTAAAATTTAGCCGAACATTTCCAGACAGGTTTTTTGATGTGGCAATTGCCGAACAACACGCGGTAACACTGGCAGCTGGAATGGCTTGTGAAAACAAAAAACCAGTGGTTGCGATCTATTCGACTTTTTTACAAAGAGCCTATGATCAGCTCATTCATGATGTGGCATTGCAGAATTTGGATGTGCTCTTTGCGATTGATAGAGCCGGGCTTGTAGGGGAAGACGGCCCCACTCATTCAGGAAACTATGATATTGCGTTTCTTAGATGCATACCAAACATGGTGATTGCCGTTCCATCCGATGAGGACGAAACAAGAAAGCTTCTAACTTCTGCCTATCACCATCCTGGGCCTGCGGCTGTGAGATATCCAAGAGGTGGTGGTCAAAATACTTTGATTGATAGTGCCTTGGACTCAATGGAAATAGGAAAGGGCCGGCTGATTCAAGAAAGACAATCTAAAATCTTGGTAGTGAATTTTGGAGCATTGATTGAAACAGCATCTAAAGTTGCAGAGTCTGTTCATGCCACAATTCTTGATATGCGCTTCATTAAACCGCTCGATGAGAGTTTGCTCTTAGAACACTTACAAGGCAAAGATCTAATCGTGTCCATTGAAGATGGAGCGGAAGCAGGAGGAGCTGGCTCAGCAGTAGCTGAGTGGATGCAAAAAGAATCTGTCCAAATTCAGTTAGTGATATGCGCAATCCCAGATCTATTCATTGACCATGCCACAAGAGAAGAAATGCTGGAGACAGCAGAACTGGATGAAAAAAATATATTAAAGAAAATAGAAAAGTTTAAGTAAGGTGCCCAAGCTTATCTCGCTTCGTATCGAGATAGTCTTTGTTGTTAATATTTTCTCCGGCATGCAATGACATCCTCTGGCTCACAACAATCCCAGCATCTTCTAAAGCTTCAACTTTTTTAGGATTGTTTGTTAAAAGATTGACTGCTGAAATATCAAAGTGACTTAAAATATCAGAACAAATATTGTAATTTCTAAGATCAGCAGCAAACCCGAGTGATTCGTTTGCTTCAACCGTGTCGTGACCGGTATCTTGGAGCGCATAGGCTCTTATTTTATTAACCAATCCAATCCCTCGACCCTCTTGCCTTAAGTACAGTAAAATTCCAGACCCATTTTGAGCAATCATTTTTAGTGCGGCTTGAAGCTGTGGGCCACAGTCACACCTAAGGCTCATAAGGGCATCGCCGGTAAGGCATTCGGAATGAACTCTACACAAGACAGGATTCTTTGAATCAAGATCACCAAAGGTTAAAGCTAAATGCTCTTTGCCATTGGGCTCCTCAAAAGCACAAAGCGTAAACTCACCGTGCTCTGTTGGCAGTTTAGATTGAGTTACAAATTTGCAATTGCTCATGGTGATTAAATCATTGAAGAAAGTAGCAGAATTATAACACCGGTAAAAAGACCGGCAATCAAGTCATCAAACAATACTCCCCAGCCACCTTTGATGTTCTGGTCCACCCAAGAAATAGGCCAAGGCTTAAGGATGTCAAAAAACCTAAACAGCACAAAGGCTGAGCCGTACATCATCAAAGTATGAGGGACAAACAACAAAGCAACCAACATGCCGGCCACCTCATCAATAACTATGGCAGAGTGATCGTTTGAATTACTGTCTTGGCTGGCTGCAGCACAGGCATACCAAGAGACCAGAATGAATAAAACAAATAAAGACACGGTGAGCCACGACCATGAAAGCAGCGGTTCAAGAAAATACCAAGTCACAACTGCGGCTAGACTGCCCCAAGTGCCAGGCGCTGGTTTCAAGAGACCAATACCAAACCATGTAGCAAGAATGTGAGTCGGTTTTTTTAAACTTGGAAAAGTCATGTTAGTTGAAATGGCTGTAGCCTGAGATTGAGGCATATGGGTTGTTAAGGAGTTTCAAAGATTTGCCTTGCATGGTGCCGATAGTATGACAGCTTTTATTTATTGCTTTGAGCTTGCTCTTTAATGCATCAATTTTTTTTGGAGCAACGGTGTAGAGCAATTGATAGTCATCTCCAAATTCTAAACATTGCTTTTGGCAATGGGAGCTGGCGAGGGGAATGCTTGCGATATTGACCTCACACCCAATACTTGAAGCCAAAATGATGTGGCTTAAATCTTGCATCAAGCCATCGGAAAGATCTATTGCAGAAGTTGCATGCTGATTAATGCATTTGCCATATTCAATTTGGGCCTTGGGGTATAAATAAGCCTTGGTTTTTAAATCTGAGATCTTAGAAGACTTATATTGCATGAAAGCTAAATAACCAGAACCCAGTGCGCCCGAGACACACAAAATATCTCCCGCTGAGGCTCCTGATCTTAACAAACTCTTGCCCTCCTCTTTGCCAAAAACTGTGACACTCACCTGCATGGGGCCTTTGGCTAAATCACCTCCAATGAGAGTAACCTGAAGCTCTTTTGAAATTTTCTGCAATCCACTCCTGAACTCTTTCATCCATTGCTCATCAATGGATGGCATGACTAATGACAGATTGAAAGCCAAAGGATGCCCGCCCATGGCAGCAATATCACTCATGGCAGTAGATACTGCCCTGTAGGCAATGGCCTTAGGTGGCATGGATTTAAGAAAATGTACGCCTGCAACTGACGTATCAGTACTGATTAATAAATTTTTTTTAGATTGAAGGACCGCGCAATCATCACCTACGGATAATTGAACGCCATTGGATTCAAGAAAAGAAGCACCTATCGATGATAGATACTTCTTTATGATTTGAAATTCAGGCTTTATCTTAACTTGGGTATCTTTCAAATAAGCCGGTAGCTCCCATTCCGCCACCAACACACATGGTCACGACACCAAATTGCTTGTCTTGGTTTTGAAGCTCACGAATGATGTGACCTATTTGTCTTGAACCCGTCATGCCAAATGGATGGCCAATAGAAATTGAACCACCGTTAACATTCAGATTGTCCATGGAAATACCTAGTTGATCTCTGCAATATGCAACTTGGACAGCGAAAGCTTCGTTGAGCTCCCACAAATCAATGTCACTTACAGACATGTTGTGTTGCTTTAAGAGTTTAGGCACAGAAAAGACTGGACCAATTCCCATTTCGTCTGGCTCACAACCCATAGTTGTAAAACCTCTAAAGTAGGCCAAGGGCTTAAGACCAAGTTCTAATGCTTTCTCTTCACTCATCACAAGAGTCACTGAAGCTCCGTCAGATAGCTGAGAGGAATTACCTGCAGTCACAGTTCCATTTTCAGGATCAAAGACAGGCTTAAGACCTGACAAAGCTTCCATGGTAGTTCCAGGTCTGTTGCACTCATCTTTATCAACGAGACAGTCCACTTCTTTTGATTCGCCAGTTTCTTTGTTCATGAGCATCATCTTTGTTGCCATGGGAATAATTTCATCTGAGAATTTACCCGCTTCTTGGGCTGCAGCAGTTCTCATCTGACTGTGAAATGCAATCTCGTCTTGAGCTTCTCTGGAAACGTTATATCTTTTAGCAACTGTCTCAGCAGTCATGCCCATTGGATAGTAGATGCCTGGGTGCTCTTCAGCCAATTTAGGATTCACAAACTCATGCATGTTGTTGTTGCCTGAAAGCATGGTGATTTGTTCAACTCCACCTGCAATAATTGTGTCATAGCATCCTGCCATAATCTGACTTGCTGCCATGGCAACTGTTTGTAATCCGGAAGAACAATAACGATTCACTGTTGTTCCACCGGCTGTCATTGGAAGATTTGAGAGTACAGCAGCATTTCTACCAATGTTATGACCCATTGGACCTTCGGGATTACCACAACCCATGATGACGTCTTCAACGAGCGAAGGATCTAGGTTTGGGTTTCTGTCCAACATTCCATTGATGATGTGAGCCAACATATCGTCTGCACGAGTGATGTTAAAGCCCCCGCGATGTGATTTTGCTAGACCCGTTCTGACGCTGTCTACGATAACTGCTGTTTTCATTGTAAGTACTCCAAAAATGTTAAGAAACTATTCTAAACGATCATCCTCGTTACTTAAAGCTTTGTACCAGTTTGGGATGAGATCAATGTTGAGCTCTTTCGCCTTAGAAAAGATGAAGGGCAAGGTGACGGGGCTAAATGGCAAGACTATGAGTATCCCCAAGCCAAGATTTTTAAGAATTTGTTGCAATTGAGCATTGGCAGATTCAAGATCCTGGTCTGTTGCCGCTCCTTCTAAATATTGAATGTAGGTGTCCAACATTTTTTTATTTTCTGTGCTCTCTTCCAAAAATGCATTCTGCAATTTATTTAAATATTTGTTGAAGCTTTTGGTAAAAATTTTCATGGCAAAAAAAAGCCCGAGATAACCCGGGCTTTAATTATAACTAATCTTTAGATTAGAAATCCATTCCGAAAGCTATGCCCATGATCTTAGGATCAATGGCAACACCGTTAGAGAAACCACCAACTGTTGGATCAGTTGCGTAGTAAGCGTAGGTGTGATCGTTATCACCAAGATTTCTAACATAGGCACTGACAAACCAGTCGCCGTCGTTTGGCTGATATCTTAAAGATATATCGCTTTGTGCGAAATCTTCAACATAACCAAGCTTTCTATTGAAAGTATCAGAGTAGGTGTCACCTCTGTATGAATAGTCATACCTAGCTGTCCATGTTCCTGCTGTAGTATCAAAGAATTTAGTGATACCAACACGGTAGTTAGTTTCAGCAGACCCTGGAAGTCTATTGCCTGACATATCTTGAGACACACCATCAGTAACTGGGCAAGGAAGTGTTGTTGAATCTAGACCGTAAAAAGGTTTAGTACACAAAGGACCAAATGACTTGTACACAAGTCCCGCATCGGTGTTTTGATATTTAATCAAAGCTCCTAAAAGTGCACTGAAATTGGCTAGGCCTGCAAGTTGACATGGGCCACCTGTTACAAGTCCAGCGGTACAAGCTGCAGTGTACTGTTTAAAGTCTGACAAAAATCCTGTTGCAGTTCCACCAATTGGATTAAAGAGCAGCTGGTTACTAATATCCTTGGTTGCTCCACCTGGGTTAATAGGATCAACTGACTCGAACTTATCAATCGTTGCATCAGTTTTAGCAAAGAACCCATCAATCATGACTGTGTTAGTCACAAAGAATGTAAATTCTGCTTCTAAACCGCTAATGGTTGCATCAGCATTTTCATTGATTGCAGATCTTCTAACAATCTTAGAAAGCTGAAGGCCTGTGAGTTCATTTGTATAAGCAGATACATTTAACTGTAATCTACCATCCATCAATGTGTTTTTCATTCCGACCTCAAACACATTTACTTCCTCAGGAAGATACGTTGACGGACCTCCGTCTGAAGCGTCTGTTGGGTTAACTCCACCAGGCTTAAACCCAGTTGAGTAAGTAGCATAAAGCAACGAATTATCATTTAAATTATGATCAAGACCAATCTTGTAGGTGAACTTGTCGCCTTCGTATTGTCTGTGAATTGGATCTGGTTGCACGCCAGTATAATTGCTAGCTGCTTGACCTTGAAGATCTAAAAGAGATGAATAAGTGTAGTCATGTATTCTGTATTCACTGTATCTTCCACCAACAGTCAATGAAGTGTCATCTGAGATGTCATAGTAAATCTCACCATAAACAGCATTTGAATCCCTGTTCAAGTTACTGTCATTGTGGTACATGGACTGCCAAGGAGCCAATGGAGGTATAGGAGAAGCGTTAGCCCCTGCTGTAGCACCAGCATTAAGCACGTAGCCTTGCGCTTGAGCCGGAGTAATAATACCAGCGGCAATCAATCCAGGAGCTTGACCTGCTGCTGCAGCAACTCCACCAAAGTAAGTAGCCCAAAACGGTGCCCCACCTTCATTACATGTGTAAGAAAAAATTGCACAAATAGGTCCTGCTCCAGCATCACCCCAATAAGTCATGTAAGGCGCAGTAATTCTGTAATCTGTTTCACTTGATGTCTTACTGTTGAACAAACCAAACGTGAAGTTAAATGCTCCATCATAATCAGAAGTGAATCTTAATTCAGTTTGATCCCACTCAGATTCATTGGTTGAAAGATCAGCAGCTTGGTCGCTCACGTATGTTTTAGTTCCAAGACCATTAAATCCAATGGAGGGGTCATAGCCTAGATTGGCTGTGATTGGGCCCATGGCATAAGGAACAACAGATACAGCGTGATCGTAATCAGCTGTGTCAAAGTAATTACGTGTGTGATACGAGTAAGTAAACGTCATGTTCATGGTGTCAGATAGAGCTGAGTCAATCTCAAACACAGTGTTTTGAAGTGTTGAGGTATGCTCTGGCTTGTGATCTAAGTCGACTGATCTGATAGACGTATTTGGATTGTTTCTATAAATGCCTGTCGCTAAGTCTGGATTTTGAGACTGAAGGTAAGGAATCCAATGGCCATAACTACCTGGTGATGCAACTGCATCCATGCCTCTACCATACGGCTCACAACCCCAAAATGTACTTGCTTTACAATACTGTCTAGCAGCACGCAAACGAGTGTCATCTGCTTTATTATTTTCATAAATCAAAGAAATAAGTGTGTCGTCAGAAACATCCCACTCAAATGATGCACGCCCTGATATAGAGTTACGATCATCTAGTTTTGCATTATCAAAGCTGTTGACAACAAAGCCACCTCTTTGCAATGAAGCAAAAGCAAATCTTGAACGCATGGTGTCTGATAAAGGAAGATTCACAGCACCTGTAACTCTTGAAGAGTCATAGTCTGCAATATCAACTTTGATGTTTCCACCGGCTTCTGAAGTTGGGCGAACAGTAAGCATTTGAATAGCTCCACCCGTTGTACCTGAACCAAACAATGTTCCTTGGGGTCCACGTAAAACCTCAACTCTCTCTACGTCAAAAAATTCAGCTTCGTAAAGACCACTTTGTGATGCTGTTTGGCCATTCCAGAAATACCCAATGGCATTACTTGAAGAATTACCAACTGCAAAGTTACCAATACCACGAAGAGCAATACCTGCTCCTGAATAAGCACCTTTACCAAAGGTTAGTGTAGGAACAGCAAATTGAAGATCTTCAAAATTTTCTAACTGTTTTAATTCCATGTCATCAGATGTAATCGCCGTAATGGTGATCGCAGTATCCTGAAGATTTGTTTCTTTTCTAAGGGCAGTAACAACCACCTCTTCTACCGAACGTGCGCCGTCTTGTGCTAACGCTGGAATAGCGCTAAATGAAAACGCTAAGACAAATGCAAAAAATAATCTGTTCATAATCTTCCCCTAAAAGTGACTAAATAATAACTTGTTGGGCTCATCATATACCCAATGGTTCGGGTATGGCAAACGTTTATAGGGCTATGAAATCAATAAATTTTACGCATAAGTAAGATTAAAATGATGAATTTTAGATTTTTGACTGAGGTTCAGACTTATTTTAAGTCCTTAGAGCTTTTGCCTAGAACTTGCCTTGCAACAATAAGTTGTTGAATTTGTTGAGTGCCCTCAAAAATATCTAAAATCTTAGAGTCACGCGAGAACTTCTCAAGCAAATGATCTTCTGAAAAACCAGCCATGGAGCATATCTCAACGCACTTCAAAGAAATTCTGTTTCCAATCCTGCCAGCCTTGGCTTTGCCCATTGAGGCTTCCTTAGAATTTGGCATCTTGTTGTCCATCATCCAGGCTGATTTATAAACCAGCAATCTTGCAGCCTCAAGCTCAGCCTCTAACATTTCTAACTCGCACTGAATTGCAGTTTGATGTCCAGGAGATTGACCGTATGCATCCTCATACCCTTCCAATGATAATAACTCTCTTGTCATATCCAAGGCAGCTTGCCCAAGCCCAATGGCCATGCCGGCAACCATGGGTCTGGTGTTATCAAAAGTCTGCATGGCTCCACCAAATGATTTTTTTGCAGCATCTTGATCCGTTTCAATTTCTTCTTTTCCACCAAGAAGGTTGGCTCTTGGAATCCTGCAATTATCGAACATTAAAGTGGCGGTATCAGAGGCTCGGATGCCAAGTTTCTTTTCAAGTCTTGGAACAGAGAAACCGGGCGTGCCTTTTTCTACTAAAAAAGATCTGATAGCAGTTTTTCCCATCGCCTTATTCAAGGTTGCCCATACAACCACACAATCTGATCGATCGCCATCGGTAACGTAAATCTTTTCTCCGTTAATAACCCACTCATCTCCATCTAAAACAGCAGTGGTCGCAATGTTTTTGGAATCCGAGCCTGCCGCCGCCTCGGTGATTGCCATGGATGCCCAGCGCTTGCCCCATTGAGACTTTTGCTCTGGATTTCCTACGGCCATGATGGCTGCATTGCCAAGGCCAGTTCCAGGTCTAGCCAAGAAAAGACCGACATCGCCCCAGCACATTTGCTCAAGTGAAATAACGGCCCAGACGTTCTTGCCTTTTAAATCCATGGACTTAACTGAATCATCTCCAACACCGGCTTCCTTTTGTGCCGCCGCTGCTTGGTTCAGCTGCTCCATCTCTACAGGAGGCTCATGCTCTGCTTTGTCATACTTTCGTGAAATCGGTCGAAGAATAAACTCAGCGGCCATGCGCATGGTCTCTTGAGTTTTTTGTAACTTGTTAGATAAAAGTGGGTGAATCATTTTAAACTCCTGCTCCTGCTTCAAAAATACCAATGGCTCTTAAATTTCTGTACCAAAGTTCAACTGGGTGCTCGTGGGTAAAACCATGACCACCAAGCAGCTGCACTCCATCTGTACCAATCTTCATGCAATGTTGAGCTGCAAATCGATGAGTGAGTGAAGCTTGTTTGTGAAAGTCTGCGCCAAGATCTTTTAAGGCTGCAGCCTTGTAAACCATCAATCTCAAGGCTTCTATTTCTATGGCCATGTCCGCAACCAAGAATGCAACGGATTGACGATTGGAGATTGGCTCATCAAACGCAACTCTTTCATTGGTGTAAGGCACAACATAATCCAACACTGCCTGACAGACCCCTAAGCCCAATGCAGACATTCCAATGCGCGATGAATCTATAAAGGATTGATAGTTAATTTTTGCATCTTTGCCTCCCAATTTATCTGAAGCCTGAACCTTGCATGCATCCAATGTGATCGCGAACAAAGGAATGCCTTTGATGCCCATGAATTCTTTCTTTTCAACGCTAAGACCACCGGTATCTTTATCCACACAATACAAAGCAGATTCACCCTCTGCGTTGGTAGCAGAAACTATGAAAATGGAAGCATCTTCTGCGAAGGCCACGCCAGTTTTGGAGCCGCTCAAAATAACTGCATCCCCTTCTTGGGAACAGGCAACGCTTGATTCAAATGGACTGCCCATGGCAGTTGTATTGTTAATAGCTAGGCCAACATGAAACATTGATCCTGAGCCATAGGGTTCTAGGTATTGTTTTTTTTGAGCTTCGTTACCATGCTCTGCAATCGTTTTAGCAGCAAGAATTGGTAAAGAGGTTGCCATGGCCAAAGAAAGATCCCCATAAGCTAGAGCCTCAAGAGAGAGTGCATGCGAAACAGCATCTTGCTCAAGACCCATTCCGCCATAGGCCTCAGGAATGATTAATGAAACTAACTCTAAAGCTTGAAGCTTCTTCAATAAATCAACGCTGGGACTTCCATTGGATTCTGCTTCTCGTGCAGCAGGTCTCAACTCAGACTCAGAGAACTTTTTTAACATATCCCATGTCATTTGCTGGTCTTCGGTGAGAGTTAGGTCAAAGGAATTTTCAGTTTTATAATCTTGCATGTTAAGAACAATATTTATGTAATCAATTTAATGGCTAGCACTCAACCTACACTCAAAGAGCTGGTTCATATGAGCGGGAGTATAATTCTAAGGTGAGACACTTAAAAATGAAAGCGGTAAAAGAATGAGACGAGCAGAGCGAGCTTTTATTACAGCAAAGATTTTAGAGGAGCGCTATCCAGAGACCCCAATCCCCTTAGATCATCAGGACCCCTACACGCTTTTAATAGCTGTTTTATTGTCAGCTCAATGCAAGGATGAGCGAGTCAATCAAGTGACGCCTAAACTTTTTCAGCTGGCTAGTTCACCAGATGTAATGAGGCAGCAGGACCCTGATGAGATATATAAAATTATCAAGCCATGCGGCCTGGGGCCACAGAAATCAAAAGCCATTCATCGGCTTTCAAATATTTTATGCGATAAGTATTCTGGAGAAGTACCTGAGGACATTAATCTGTTGGAAACACTTCCTGGAGTTGGACATAAAACTGCATCCGTCGTTATCAGTCAGGCTTTTGGTCAGCCAGCATTTCCTGTGGACACCCACATTCATAGACTGGCTCAAAGATGGGGTTTAACCAAGGGCAAGAATGTTAAAGAAACTGAGAAAGACTTAAAAAAGCTTTTTCCTAAAGAGTCCTGGAATAAACTACACCTTCAAATTATTTTTTGGGGCAGAGAGTTTTGTCAGGCTCAGCAATGCCATGGATTGGGATGTCAGATATGCAAAGAAACATTTCCCAATAGATCGAAGGCTTTTCACCACAAACGGCCATAGATAATTTAAAATATTCATTCTTTTTTATTTAACTCTATTTTGGAGAAACTCATGGATTCAAAAGCAGATTCAATCTTTGCCAACACTCAAAACATTGAGGCCTATGACCCTGAGCTCTGGAAGTCTTTGAGTAACGAATCAAATCGCCAAGAGGATCACATTGAGCTGATCGCGTCAGAAAACTATGCGAGTCCAAGAATTATGGAGGCTCAAGGATCTCTGCTGACCAATAAATATGCTGAGGGGTATCCTGGAAAGCGTTATTACGGCGGGTGCGAGCATGTGGATGTAGCAGAAGAATTAGCCATTGCAAGGGCAAAAGAGCTTTTTCAAGCAGACTATGCAAACGTTCAGCCTCATTCTGGCTCTTCAGCTAATGCTGCAGCGTTTCTTGCAATGCTGGAAGCCAATGATACGATTTTGGGTATGAGTCTCGATCACGGTGGCCACTTGACTCATGGAGCCAAAGTCAATTTTTCAGGGAAAAACTACACAGCTTTTCAATACGGCCTGCACCCTGAAACGCATGACATTAATTATGACCAGGTAAGAGATTTAGCCAAGGCACACAATCCCAAAATGATCATTGCTGGTTTTTCAGCGTTTTCGGGGATCGTTGATTGGAAAATATTTAGAGAAATTGCAGATGAAGTTGGGGCATATTTCTTGGTCGACATGGCTCACGTCTCAGGTTTAATTGCTGCTGGGTTATACCCATCTCCTGTTCCTTACGCAGATGTTGTGACATCAACCACGCATAAAACTTTAAGAGGTCCTAGGTCTGGGATCATTCTTGCAAAAAAAAATGAAGCATTAGAAAAAAAACTCAATTCTGCTGTTTTTCCAGGCTCTCAAGGCGGACCCCTCATGCATGTGATTGCAGCCAAAGCCATATGTTTTAAAGAGGCTCTTGAGCCAGAGTTTAAAGTCTATACTCAAAAAGTCATGGATAATGCAAAGCTCATGTGTGAAGTAATTCAAGGTCGTGGGATTGATGTGGTATCTGGGAAAACAGAGAATCACATTGTGTTGATGGATCTAAGAAAGCAAGGAATTACTGGCAAGGAATCTGAGCTGGCGCTAGGCAATGCCAACATCACAGCTAATAAAAATGCTGTACCAAATGATCCGCAATCACCTTTTGTCACTTCTGGTATTCGGCTAGGCACTGCTGCAGTAACAACCAGAGGCTTTGAAAGTGCAGAAATAAAAATTCTAAGTAATTGGATATGTGACATCGTACTGGACCTTAATAATGAAGAGCAGGTTCAATCAATTAAAGGTAAAGTTGTTGAAATGTGTAAAAAATTTCCGGTGTATAAATAACTTATGTTCTGTCCATTCTGCCAAGCTCAAGATACCAAAGTCATCGACTCTCGCTTAGTTGGTGATGGCTCACAAATTCGTCGCAGACGAGAGTGTGAAGTCTGCCATGCGCGTTTTACGACCTTTGAAACGGCAGATTTAGCCCTGCCACGAATTGTAAAAAGCGATGGTGAGAGACAGCCATTCAATGGTGTAAAACTTAAGGGCGGAATGTTGAGGGCGCTTGAGAAGAGGCCACTATCAGCTGAAGAAGTTGATGGACTGTTTGGTAGCATCTTGACGGAAATACGCCAACTTGGTGAGCGTGAAATACCTTCAGGGAAGCTTGGTGAAATTGTGATGCGTCACCTAAAACGCGTTGATCAGGTTGCCTATGTTCGATTTGCATCCGTCTATCGAGACTTCCAAGATATCAAAGAGTTTACTCAAGAAATTTCTTCACTCTCCAAAGAGAAACCCACAGGAGCTCTAAAGAAGAAACCCAAAGGTCCCCTAAAGAAAAAATGAATTCAGAACAGTTAATGGCTCAGGCTCTAAAATTGGCATCAAGAGGTCGCTATACAACTCAACCCAACCCAATGGTTGGCTGCATCATTACCAAAAACAATCAGATTATAGGAAAGGGTTGGCATCAAAGTTATGGCAGTGATCATGCTGAGGTGAATGCAATAAAAAACTGTAAAAAAAAATATGGGTCCAAGCAGGCAACTAAGCTTTTAAAGGGCTCACATGTTTATGTTAATCTGGAGCCCTGCTCAATCACAAACAATACCCCACCTTGCATTGATGCTCTTTTGCAAATTGGAGTGCAGGAGGTTACTTGCGGCACACTAGATCCAAACCCTCGAATTAATGGCAAAGGAGTCAGAGCTTTAAGAAAGAATGGGGTCAAAGTCTCAGTTGGAGTTTTACGAAAAGAATGTGAAAGTCTCAATCGTATTTTTTTTACCAATCAAAAAAAACAAAGACCCTACATTATTTTGAAAGGTGCTCAATCCATTGATGGCAAAATAGCTCTCAAGAGCGGACAAAGTAAATGGATCACAAACGATGCATCAAGAAAAGATGCCCACAAAACTAGAGCTTTGGTTAAAGGCATCCTGGTCGGAAAAAAAACCATAGAGCATGACAATCCCAATTTAGATATGAGACTTTCAGCTCAAGAACTGGGACTGACAAAAAATGCACCCACTCCTCAGCCTATCAAAATTATTCTTGGCTCACCCTCTTCAAACTGGAACGCAAAAAATATTCTTTCGGGTGGGACCGCGGTTATTGTTGCGGCTAATCAATTTGCTAGAAAAATTAAAAACGCTGAGTGCATCCAATACAAGAAGAAAGATTTTTTAGCAGAGCTGATGAATGAACTATTAACCAAAGATATTACAAGTGTGTTGGTGGAAGGCGGGGCCAAGACTTTAAATGGATTTATGAGCAAGGGGTTATTTGACGAGTTGGTGCTATATACTGCACCCATAATGATGGGGCGAGAGAGCATAAGTGCTTTCAATTTGAAGGCACCAACCTTAGTTTCTGAGGCTCAAAAACTTAGTCTTGAAAAACTAGAAATCTTTCATGAAGACATAAAGGTTACTTACCTCAATAAATAAAGAAACAGTAAGCGTTAATATAGATATTATGGAATTCAACACCACTCAAGATATCGTGCAAGATATCGCAGACGGAAAATTAGTCATTCTATTGGATGATGAAGATCGTGAAAATGAAGGAGATTTGGTCTGTGCGGCAGAACTGGTAGATGCTCAAAAAATTAATTTCATGATCAGTAAAGCTAAAGGTTTGGTGTGCATGCCACTGTCACCAACTAAATGTGATCAACTAAACCTTCCTATGATGACCAATAATAATCGTGCAAAACACGGCACAGGCTTTACCGTTTCCATTGAAGCCACTGAAGGTATATCAACTGGAATTTCTGCAAGTGATAGAGCCCTTACGATTCTTGCTGCTGCCAATAAAAATGCCAAAGCTTCAGACATAGTTCAACCTGGTCACATCTTTCCTCTTAGAGCATCCGAAGGTGGAGTGCTAAGTCGCGCTGGCCATACAGAAGCAGCATGTGATTTAGCTAGACTTGCTGGCTTAGAAGAAGCTGGGGTGATATGCGAAATTATGAATGAGGATGGCACCATGGCCAGAAGAGATGACTTGGTAGAGTTTGCCAAAGAGCATGGCCTCAAAATAGGAACCATTGCAGATCTAATACATTACAGAACACTGAAAGAAAAATCTGTATCTTTGGAATATGAAAAATCAGTAGAAATACAAGGTATTACCTTTGCCCTGTCTGCATGGAGAGATAGTATTTTTGATCAACTGCATCTTGCATTTGTTAAAGGGAGCATTGATGGGGATACAATTCCTCTTGTCAGAGTTCATGTTCCAAATGTCTTGCATGATTTGGTTGGTTTAGAGGAATTTGGAGAGCGCCTCAAGCTTGAGACAGCAATCAAAAGAATAGGCCAAGAAGATAATGCAGTCTTATTGCTTATAGGCACTCACCAAGATGCAGAATCCATTCTGGCTGATTTAAAAGGCTCGGAAAAGAAAGTCATGCCAGAAACAAAAACAGTCGGCATTGGATCTCAAATTTTGAGGGAACTTGGATTAAAGAAAATTAAGCTGCTTGCGACGCCAGTTAAATATCCATCCTTATCTGGATATGATCTTGAAGTGGTGGGGTTTGAGCAATGAGTCAAGATACCTTTGATTTTAAATCGGTGAGCCTGGATGCTAATACCAAAGTGACAATTGTTGCAGCTAAATGGAATGGGTTACTGGTTGATTCTATGGTGAAGTCTGCATCAGAGCGTCTGCAACAAGCTGGATGCAAGCATATTAATATTGTTAGGGTTCCAGGAGCTTGGGAGCTGGTGCATGCATCTCAACAAGCATTAATGAACTCAGATGGAGTCCTTAGCTTTGGAGTGGTGATCAGAGGCGAAACCACTCACTATGAGCTCATTTCTGAGGCTGTAGCGCAAGGCCTCATGCAGGTGAGCATTGCAGAAAAGAAACCAATAGGCTTTGGTTTAATCGCAGCAGAAAATTTTGAACAAGCTCAACAAAGGACGGATGTTATGCAGTTGGATAAAGGCAAGGAAGTTGCGCAATCTTTATTAGAGATGTTGGTATAAATTAACATGGCAAAAAATCTAGGAAAATTTAAACAAGAAGTGAAAACACGGGAATGCTTAGTCCAAGCAATCTATCAATACATTTTTGAGGAAACCTCTAAAAATCTTTTGATTGAACAATTTCTTCAAGAACATACAGAAAAGAATATTAACTTTCATTACTTCAAAGCAAGGATTCAAAATATCTATGAGCAGTCTGATGATTTAAAAAACATTACAAGGGACTTAAAAGATAACGAAGGAGAAAACCTAGAAGTAGTTGACGAGGCAATCTTGTGGTTAGGTATTGTTGAGATCAGAGCTGACGAGCTGCCTCATGCAGTCGTCATCGATGAGTGCGTTAGGTTGGCAAAGAAATTCTCCAACCCAAACTCCTATAAATTTATCAATGCCAAGCTAGATGGCTGGCTTAAATCCAATCAAGCAGACTGGCTCAAGAAGAATAGTTAAGAAAGATTGGGCTTGACCACGCTCTGTGCTCTGCATCATCTGTGCATTCGCCTCTATTTAAATCAACTCCTACCCTGCAAATATTTGATTGGATGCATTTGCCATTCTCATCTAACTCACAACCAAGTGGGTCAGCTGAAAGAGTTGGAGTGGGCTCCTCGATCGCTCTGACATAATACACAGCATCTCTTTTTCCAATAGCGAACTGCTCATCTTGAAATTCAATCTGGCAAGAAGTCTCATTGCATGGAAAGCTTTTCCAGGAATCTTGCACAAGCCCGTCTATTGGCTCATCTTGAAATTGCTGAGGTAAAATTTTAATTACCTCAATTCTTGTGATAATTCGTCGCTCATTGCTTGGGTTGTAGCACTCTGAATTGCATATTTTCTCCAATCTATCTGCAGAAAGACCCCCAGTAGCATAGTCCGGACAACCGGGCTTTTGTTTCAGTGACCCTGCCGCCTTGATCACGAATGTTGGAGATTCAATGGAATTAAGTTCTGAGCCCATTGGCAGAGTCTCTCCTGAAGTTTGAGCATCAAACCAAAGAAGAATTCTCGGACCGGAGGTTGCGTAAACTTCTTTTTTTTCTAAGGCACCCCAAATAGATTGTCTAGACCTAGAGGGTGCATGCACTGCAACCAACCCACCCGTTTGAAAATAACCACTCTGTCTTTCCGCATCTGTGGCCACATTTAAATCCATTATGCTGGTTAGGGTTGTCGGATCAAGTTCTCGATAGGATGGTATGAGGGGTCCTTTCTCTTTGCGACGATCGGTCATATCACTAAAGAATGCATCGCTAAATCCATTGGCTTCGGTGTTGTATAGACGATCCACCTCCTTGTATCCTGTTCCAGGTCTAGAACCATGATTATCACTTGAACCAATAAAACCAAATTTAAAGCGCTTGGGTTCACCTTGGGCTGTAAAGTCCCTTAAAGCTAAAATGTATTGAGCAGATCCAAGGGGTCGATAGTTAAACGCAGGTAAAAAGCAATCATTGCATTGCCCTGCATTCAAATAATCATCTGGGTCTGTCTCATTTACAGCAGCATATCCAGCAGATCCCATTCTTGCTGCGTTGGATTTTGTTTGTTCAACCAAGACACTGCATGCTTCTGCATCCATCCCAGAATCCTCGCAACGCTGTGCCATAATTTTTCCTGCCTGTTGACAGGTCGGCAAGAAGTCATCGCTTTCTTCTGGGCAATAGATTAAGCCATCTGAATTTACAAATGAATCATTCCATGACCTGTACTCTTCAGAATTCCCATGGCCAGAATAAATTTCAATCAAGAACTGAGAGTCATCGTCTTGGTAACTTTCAAGTTGTTTTTTCCAATCAGAAGTTGGTGGAGTGTAAAAACCCCACGTGGTTCCATGAGGTATGACCATATAAGGTGTTTCCCATGCTTTTAATTTTGCAAATAGCTCATTTGGATCTCTAGCTTCTTCATAACAATCATTCGGCAGTTCTCTGGTTGGCACGCCTTCAGGACAAATTGGTGTTTGCGCGATCTCCTCAAAAAATTTATCAAATGCAAAAAATCTGTCTCTGTTTTCAAAATCAACTGTTGCAGGAAGAGCCGACAAGGTCCAAGGTAAGCCCAAGCGCATCACCATAGGAGCCACGCCTCCTGAGCCAATTGCTCTAGGTGGTACTACGCTATCTTCTGTTTCAAGAAACATGACATTTTTATGCCCAAAATGACCATCTGGATTTGGATCAACCTGAGTCCATTCCCAGCCTAAGAAACTCACCAAGTCCTCAGAGTCTTCTGATAAATTATTGCATTGTTGAATGCTTTCTTTTGTATCCAACCATTTTCTTGGACTGCTGGCTTCTGCATGGTCATTGATTGACCAAAAATCTAAAGCAGAGCAGAATCTGGCAAAATCACAGGCGTCTGCTATCGGCGAAGCTCCTTTTCCATTAAAAAAGGGTAGTGACCACATGAAAGCATCTGTTGAGTAGGTAGTGTGGACATGCAAATCACCAAATAAAATTTGCTTGTCATCTAAAATTTGAAGCTCAGATTTAACCAAACTAACTTTCTCAGCTTTGTCTTGAATGACTGCGGCAGGAAGAGCCTTGCCCTCAATGACTCCCGGACCATCCAGGGTACCGAATTGCTTAAGAACTGCTCCGAAGAAGAATAGAAGAAATGAAAAAATTGATAAAAGAATGAGTGAGATTAAAAGTTTTTTCATGGCGCCTACCAAAAGGAAGAAAAGTTAATTGCTACTTACAACAATAGCTAATGGATAAATGATGTCAATGGTTATGCGTTTCTGTAAATCGTTTGGTCTCGTGATGGACCCACCGAGACTATGTCTACATGACATTTTAAAAAGGTCTCTATAAAAGTAATGTAATTTTTGGCAGCCACTGGTAAATCTTCAAAGCTTTGAATTTCGCAAATGCTCTCCTCCCACCCAGGCATTGTTTGATAGATTGGTTGTTGGTGTTCATCATAATCAACGCATATCTGAATTTCTGTAAAGCCATCCAAAACATCTAGCTTGGTGACGCACAAGGAGCTCACAGAATTTACAAACATCATGGTCTCTAATGCTTTTAAGTCTAACCACCCACATCTTCTTGGGCGACCTGTTGTTGCACCGAATTCATGGCCGGCTTTAGCTAGATCTATGCCATTTTGATCATCGAGCTCAGTCAAGAAGGGTCCTTCACCTACGCGAGTGGTGTAAGCCTTTAAAATACCCAAAACATTTTCTATGTGCTTGGGACCAATGCCAAGACCGGTGGACAAGCCACCAGCAGTGGTGCTGGAAGAAGTAACGTATGGGTAAGTGCCATGATCAATGTCCAGCATGGAACCTTGAGCTCCTTCAAAAATAATTTTTCTCTTCTCATCAATATGAGCTCTTAGCAGAGCAGGAACCCGGGCATTAAATTTTTGATACAAGCCATGGTGATTTCGAAGCTCAAATAAAACCTCCTCAATATCAACGGGCTTTGCTTGGTAGAGATGCATTAGAATTTTATTGTGATATTCAATTAGGCTTTTTAGCCTAGGCAGCAAAGCATCTAAATCTTTTAAGTCACCAAATCGGATAGCACGTCTAGCAATTTTATCTTCATAGGCTGGACCGATTCCTCGACCTGTGGTGCCGATACCCTCAGATTTATCTCTTACTTGATCGATTGCGATATGGGTTGGCAGGATTAAAGAGCAGCCATCACTAACAAAGAATCTATCTTCGAAGCTAATGCCACTAGATTCTAGTTCAGCAATTTCTTTTGCTAATGCAGGCAGTGATAAAACAATGCCATTACCTAAAATGCATTGAACTTGAGGGTGGAGAATCCCAGAAGGAACCAAATGCAAAACCTTGGTTTCACCATCAACCATGAGCGTGTGGCCCGCATTATGGCCGCCTTGAAAGCGACAGACCACATCGGAAGCCTCAGATAAAGCATCAACTATTTTGCCTTTACCTTCATCCCCCCATTGCAGTCCCAGAACAAGGGTATTGCTCATCAGCGTTACTACTTGGTACCGCTAGATTGATTCAAGTATTTGAAAAAATCTGAATTAGGGTCAATCAGCAGGATGTCCGATTTATTGCTAAATGCTGCATCGTATCCTCGAAGACTTCTGGTGAACTCATAAAATTCAGGGTCTTTTGAGAAAGCTTTGGCATAAATGGCTGATGCTGTAGCATCACCCTCACCCCTAGTCTCTTCTGCAATTTTGTATGCCTCAGCCAAAAGAATTACCCTCTCTTTGTCAGCCGTAGATCGAATTTCATTTGAGAGCTCATTACCTTCAGCTCGGAGTTCCTCAGCAAGCCTGTTTCTCTCTGAGCGCATTCTTTCATAAACAGAGTTACTTAGCTCTGGCGGCAGATCAATTCTTTTCACTCGAAAGTCTATGATTTCAATTCCCAGATCAGATACTGAACTACCAAGGTTATCTCGCATATTTTTCATCAGCTCATCTCTCTCGCCTGATACAAGTTCAGTTACAGTTCTTCGACCAAACTGATTTTTTAATTCAAAGGCTGTTCTTTGCCCCAATAAATTATTAAGATTGATAAAGCTTCCGCTGGTTGCATCATAAAAGGTGCGTACATCTGTAATTTTGTACTTTACAAAAGAGTCCACAATCAAGTATTTACTCTCAACTGTAAGAATTCTGTTGGGCTCTTCATCTAAAGTCTGAAGTCTGGAGTCATATTTTTTGACGTTTTGGACAATCGGAAGTTTGAAGTTCAGGCCTGTGGGAAGATCTGATTTTATGGCTTCACCAATTTCTTTTGTAGTGTAGTAAGTTTCTTTTGAAGTAAATGGATTTACAATATTTTTAGTGGCATCAATTTCTCCAAGAACATCTTCCATTTTAACTAATTTTATTCCAGTTTCTTTAGAGTTAACAGCCTTTAAAGCTTCTACTTTGTCGGTCCAAAAAAAACCTCTTCCTCCTTTGGCTTGTATGGCTGCATTATCTGTTAAAATTTGAGTTAAATAAGAAGACGTTCTAGCCAGTGATGATAAATTTGTCATCCCATTAAATAATGTAAACCTTGGATCTTTAGTTTCTCCAAACAGTTCTTTCAAAGCTTTTTTTTCTGCAACCGTTCCCGGTGCTCCTTCTGATATACCAATTTTCATTTCTTTAGCATTAAGTTTTCCATTTTGCATTGTTTTATCTGTGTATTTAATATCATCTAATTGATATGGTTTTTTCATACCCTGTGCTTTAAATAAAATTTCATCTACAATTGATCTGGCTTGTTGTTCGGTTCTTCCACCACTAGTAAATACTTTAGTTACATTTTTTATAACATCATCAGTAGGTTGATATTTTTTAAAACCATTAAAAATACTACTTTTAGTATTAAATATCTCATAAGTACTACCAATGTAACCTTCAAGTCTTTTTGAAAATAAATCCTTTAATTCTTTTTTAGCATCCTTATTAAATCCCTTACTATTTTTTTGTAATATTGTTACAAGATTATTTAACTCACCCCTTGCAGCGATAAGACTCCCACTTAATAAATTTTTTTGATCTTTGTTAATATTTTTAGACACACTTAAATTGTCCAGTAATTCTTGTAATTTTTTCATGTCCAGACCTTTATCTAAATCACCATCTAAAAGAACTTTGTTAATGTCTTTCATAAATTTACCTTTTTCTGCTTTAATAGATTTATCAGCAACTTCTTGAGCTACTGGAAAAATACCGTCCACTACCTTAGTAATATTACTTACAAGTTGTTGAGCTCTATTGGCATCTCTGGATTTTATTCCTGATTTAACAACTTCAGATTTAAAAATTGCATCTGGTAAATCTCCTGCTGGAGTAAACGGAACCCTAATAAATTTGTTAATAAACCTTTCAAATTTTGAACTACTATAGGCTAATTCTTTTCCACGTTTAGATAAAGCTTTTGCTGTCTTACCCACACCAAAAGCAAAAGGAGTAACCAACAAAGATTCAGTGCCAAATTTAAATCTGTTCATTAATTTTCTAGCAGCATCTTCTT
>ENA-OSJC01001100-OSJC01001100.1-marine-metagenome-genome-assembly--contig:-NODE-1100-length-23071-cov-14.896147_pt1 | contig 23071 bp, 22 predicted proteins | sample MGYA00237885_ERZ534234 | MGnify/ENA primary metagenome ERZ534234 (study PRJEB26413, sample SAMN06343907) | marine metagenome | isolation source: coastal waters | place: Atlantic Ocean: West Antarctic... | reverse complement strand
CGCCAGCCGCCAATCTGAGCCTAATCCAGATCCCAGGAACAAGCGTCTTCGTTGGGGGCTTGTTCCGTAGATTGTTTTGTAGTGAGTCCGCTAGATCGTTCTCTAGATCGTTGAGAACCTAGTTGGGATTTTGAGATAGAGATATTCATGAGTAACGAAACACAAAAAACGGTAAGCAGTGGTTCAGGACCTACGTCGAGGGCAGACACGACGCTGTATAAAGCCGGCATGTTTGATTCGCTGAAGATTCGCGATTTTCGCTTCTTGTGGGTGTCGAGTCTATGTGCAACCTTTGCCATGCAAATGCAGATGGTCGCGCGGGGTTGGTTAATCTATGACATGACGAGCTCACCGCTGGCACTTACGTGGGTCATGCTTTCCTTCATGCTGCCGTCTTTTCTTTTCTCCCTAGCGGGTGGTGTCATCGCTGATCGGCTAAAGAAAAAACCGGTGATGATTCTGTCTCAGTTGCTGAACGCCTGCGCAACGATACTCTTGGCGTACTTTATTTATACAGGCAATATTGAGTTTTGGGATTTCATTTACTTCGGTCTTTTTAATGGCACGATATTGGCGTTCAGCATGCCGGCACGAAGCGCGATAACACCAGAGATTGTTGGCCCCGACAATATGGTGAATGCCATGGCGTTACAAAGTGCCACCTTCAACCTTGCCCGCGTGATGGGTCCTGCCATTGCCGGTGGCATGATTGCGTTCTTCGCGGCAGGTGATAAGACGAGCACTGAAGGTGTTGGCATTGTGTTTTTCGTCATTGCGGGGCTTTATTTTCTGTCGGTGGTTTGTACATCGATGCTGAACTACAAAGGCGAGCCAATCGCTCGTAAAAAAGCCTCGCCGTTAGAGGATATTCGCGAAGGCTTTCGTTACATGCTCGATGAAAAACTGATTATGGGTCTACTAATCATGGGTTTTGTACCGTTTACCTTCGGTTTTTCAGCTTCATTTTTACTGCCCGCGTTCAATCACGACATTATTAACGGCGGGCCTGGGGATTTGGGGTTGTTAATGACAGCGATGGGCGGTGGCGCTCTTTGTGGATCTTTATTGCTAGCCAAGCTCGGTGATTTTCCTAAGAAGGGCCGAGTCATGTTTTATTGCGCGTTTCTCTGGGCGATATCTTTAGCATTGTTTGCCTTTTCGAATTCACTTCACACCGCGATGGCGATGGGTATTTTGACGGGTCTTTTTAGCGCCATCTTTGGTGCGCTCAACATGAGTATTATTCAGCTCGCCATCAAGCCTGAAATTAGAGGGCGTGTTATGAGTATGATGATGATGACTCACGGGTTGATGCCCTTGGGTGTCATACCGATTAGCGCGCTGGCAGAATATATTGGCATTGATATTGCGCTGATGGTCAGTGCAGCCATGCTGGTGGTCAGTATGTTGCTGCTTGGATACTTCTTTCCTGACCTGCGTAACATCGACCGCGGTCACGGTGACAATGCGCTAGTCGCCAAGCGGTCATAGTGCTGAAGCGTCAATGTTAGTCGGCGGGGCAGTTGATGATAGCTGCATAAGTGTTGATAGAGGGAATGTAAAATGGATGTGAATCTATCGTTCTTTGATTTAGTCAGTAACGTGCGCTCGATGCGTCGATTGAAGCCAGACCCTATCCCCTTGTCCGCCTTGAGAAAAGTATTGCAGGCAGGCGTGCAAGCGTCGTCCGGACAAAATACTCAGCCTTGGAAGTTTGTTGCGATCACTGAGCCGAAAGCCAAGCATTGGTTTGCAGAACAATATCGTGCGGCCATTTTATCGCGGTTTGGGAAGGTTAATGAATATGCAGATAGTCAATCGTCGATGGGACGCCAGCTTAAGGCGTTGACCTATCAAATGGATCACATGCAGGAGTTCCCGGTACTGTTGCTTATTTGTGGTCAGCGAGATTGGCCCTTTAAGGTGCCTCAGTCAGAACGTGTGGGTCTGGCGCCACCTAACTACGGGGCGGTTTATCCCTGTACGCAGAATATCCTACTGGCCTGTCGAGCATTAGGATTGGGGGCCGCATTAACGACCATGCACCAGGTGTTCGAACAAGAATTACACGAATATTTCGAAATTCCAGACGAGTATGGCGTGGTCGTGACAATGCCAATAGGCTATCCGTTAGGAAAGTTTGGCACGGTTAGACGGACCCCGGCTGAGGAAAAAACCTTTTTCAATCGGTGGGGGAACAGCGAGCCTGGTGAGGCGTTGCGCTAGCGCCTGAAGATTAAATTAGTACGTGTGCGTAGCAACCACGAGCGAGAGTAACGTCTTCTCGATTTGAACTTAGTTTGGTTTTGATCTGCGTTTGATTCAACCACGGTCAGATCCGCAGCATCATTCGCGGCGTCGCCCACAGTAACTTTGGATAACGGCGGGTTTTGGGCTGTCTTTGTAGCCTTGCTCGAAACTGATCGTTTCAAAGTCTTTAGTAAACGCATTTTGTAACTCATTTTCCTTTAATAGAAAGTCTGGATTTGACGGCTTGCCGTAGGCTTCATTGCCCGTCATGAAAGTTTGACACATAAATACGCCATTTGGTTTGCAGTGGATGACAATATTTTCAAACCCAGGTCTATATAGATAATTCGTCACAATAATTGCATCGAATGTTTCAGCAAACGGCCAGGGTCTTCCCTGTTCAAGGTCGACCTCAATGAGTCGGCAGTCTGGGTGACGTTCAAGCTCACGAACCCCCTTCAGGTCTTTATCAACGGCGGTAACTCGGTAGCCGTTTTCAAGCAAATAGCGTGTATGACGGCCATTACCGCAGGCAAGATCGAGAACATGCCCTTTGGGCGGAATGAGGTGGCAATGTTGAGTGATCCATTGACTCGGCGCCATCCTTAATTGCCTGATGTCGTGATTCTGGCGATTCGCTCAAAAGGCGCGTCTTCAAACAGCGTCCTGATGTACGTTGCAATTGCCGCCGGCTTGATAAAAAAATCATCATCTTTGTGAGGGTAAGCTTTGCGCATGCTGGGTTCATTGATTGCGCCGTCGATGGACAGGATGGAAAAGTCCACATTATCCATCGCCTCATCGAGCGTTTCGGCAAGCACTCTTTGCGCTGCGCGGCTTGGTGCAATGCCAAGAAATAGCGGGATTGAGAGATAAGCAGCCGGTGAACTGCTAATGACGATGCGGCAGTTGCTGCGCGTTGACGCTTCGGCTACGCCATCGGGAAACAATGTTTGAATCAGCAGCAGCAGACTGACGACATTGACATCAAAACTGTTCGAAAAATCGGCAACGTCGATTTGCATGTACTCGCCCCATCCACCACCTTCGGTATTCACCAGTATGTAATCAGGTAGACCCATTTCAGCGACGATCGTCTTCAAGGTTGAGACCCATGCATCGCGATTAGTTACATCACATGGGTAGGCGCCGGCTTGCTCGAGCGTTGTCGCGAGTGAACCAATGACATTTGTGGAGCGCGCCACCATGGCTAAGCGATAGTGTGACGCGAGCTCCGTGCATACTGCTTTGCCTGTGGCATTACCAACACCGACAATAAGTGCCAGCGGTTTAGTTGCGGTGTGTGTCATAACTATTCCTGATTAATTTAAAGCGGTGTTAGCGATGGACCTTAAGACGACTGCACTGTGTGAAATGTTTGATATTGCTATCGAGTGCGCGCCGATAAAAACAATTCACCGCGCGATAGTGCGCGCTTACAAGCTGGGCGAGATAGAGTGTTTTAAACACGAGTTTCTTCAGAGGTTAGTTTAGATCGAGTATCTCTCGCATGACAGGTTCCATCATCGTTAGGCCCCAGTCTTTGCCGACATCGATTGCCACGTCGGTGCTCGCGCCTGATTCACTTGCGGTTAAAGTTTTTAGTGCGGCAACGCGATTACTACTGCCGCAATGGACTAATACCGGTTCACCGGATAAATCCTTGAGAAGCTGTTCTAGCAAGCCTGCATTGGCGGCAGTGAAGTCGTCACGTCCAGAAATGGGTAGGGTGTGGAATTGCATGCCAGAGGATTGCACCGACTGGGCTTCATCCCACTCCAATTCTGAGGCTGCTCTTAAACTAACAATATGTTTCACACCTGCATTGCCAAGAATCTTTAGTTGAGCCTGAGTCGGTTGTCCGCTCGCGAATACATTATTGTCCTGCATACTCAGATTGAGGACATCGGCCTTCTGGATTAAATCAAAATCGACGTCGCTGGTCGGGTTGTCGCTGAAGGGCGCGCAAGCGGTTAAAATCAATATTGGTATTAGGGTGGCAATGGCTTTAACTGCGTTCATGGTAAACATTGGTTATTCCCCTGTTTTGCAAAGATTTGAATTTATGACGATTCACAATCAAGTTCCGGTGAGGGGCAGGTTAACGAATATGTCGCTAGAAAAGCAAAAAGATGCCTGCCGCTTTGAAGCAGAGTAGACTTTTAATCTATGTAGAAAACTAAGCCAGATGAAAAAGAAGTGTCGCAATCGACTTTGACAAAGTTTGCCGCAAACGCTGTGTTTAATCTTGGATTCAGAGCGTTCTTTGTTGGTGCTGGACTTTATTCAGTCATAAGTATGTTTCTCTGGTGGTTTCAATTTAGCGGATTAGTGCCGATTCACCTAACGAGCGAATGGCATGCTCACGAGATGCTATATGGTTAAACTTTTGCCGTGATTGCAGGATTTTTATTGACCTCCGTCGGGAATCGGACGGGTTCGGATACGGCCTCCGGGGCGCCCTTGTTGCTGCTTTTCACTCTGTGGCTGCTGGCACGTCTGTTTAATATCGTAGGTCAATATTCGATTGCCGGTGCAAGTGATCTGGCATTTATGCTGTTGTTTTACTTGTTCATCTTTGCACCCATTATTAAAGCCAAACAATGGCGTCAGTTCGCCATCATGATTGTAATTGTCATGTTGATCACTGCTAATGGGCTTGATTACGCCGGACAACGAGCGCTCGTTGACAAGGGTAACTACTTTGGGAATTATCCCGGCTTTTACGTTGTTGTAGCGGCGTTTTTTGTCTTGATCTGAGCGTCCTTGGTGCGCACATTGTTGCCATGGTTCGATCTGCAGCAGAGTGCTCTGTGGGTGCAGACAAGTCAGATTCTATGGATGATCAGCTTCGCAATATTCTGCGTTTTATTTTCCCCAATTCTGGTTCAGCCTAGGGCTGATGGGCGTCAGGGTTAACACCGTTGCCGGTGGTTGAGGCTAGGAATCAAGGCCATATCATTGTGGTATGCTTGGATGCGTAAATATCGGCAATATCAATATCGGCAAATAACTAAAAAGTACGACAACAAAAAATAAAAACAGGATGGTGACCATGAATCTCATAAAAGCTGCCTCTCTCGTAGCCCTATCTGCTCTACTCATTGCATGTGGTGACACTAGTAACCAACAGGACAGTGCGGAAGCTTCTTCTGAGCTGGCCGTAGTACCTGATATTGCTGCTCGAACACCGGGCTATAGTGAACACAATAACGCCTACTTCGGCGACCTGCATGTTCATACGATGTATTCCTTTGACGCGTTTATTTTTGGTACGACAGCGTCTCCCGATGATGCCTATGAGTTTGCTAAAGGCGGCGTGCTGCGACATCCCGGCGGTTTTGATATGCAGCTTAAAGAGCCGCTGGATTTCTATGGTGTCAGTGATCACGCATTCTACCTAGGCTCTCTTCGCTCGATGGCAACGCCCGGTACCGAACTGTCTAAACTCGATATTGCGAACGGTATGGATACGTTGAGTGATGGTTTGAACCGTCGTTCCAAGTTCCAAGAGCTCATTACTTTCCTTGGGACCGATCGTCGTGATGAGATTTTGAATCAGAAAGTTTTCAAAGAAGCATGGGACGATATTATTGGGGCTGCGAACCGCGCCAATGACCCCGGTAAATTCACATCCTTTATTGCCTATGAGTACACGTCGAGTGGACCAGGCAACGCCAATTTGCATCGCAATGTTATTTTTAAAGGTGACGAAGCACCTAACTTGCCTTTTTCACGGCTTGATTCATTGAATCCAGAAGACCTTTGGGATTGGATGGATGAAAAGCGCGCTGAAGGCCACGAATCATTAGCGATACCGCATAACTCAAACGGCTCGAACGGCATGATGTTTCAGCAAACGACATTCGAAGGTAATGCACTCGACGCGACTTATGCGGAGCAGCGAATGCGCAATGAGCCTTTAGTTGAAATCAGTCAAGTTAAAGGGACTTCGGACACACATCCGGCGCTCTCACCGAATGATGAGTGGGCAGATTTCGAGATCATGCCTTATCGAATAGCGACAAATATTGACAGTGCCATTAACGGCAGCTACGTCCGTCAAGCCTATATGAATGGCTTAAAAATGCAGGAAGACGAAGGTTACAATCCATTTAAATTTGGCCTAATTGGCTCCAGTGATACACATAACGCATCTTACGCTGGCGATGAAGATAACTATTGGAGCAAGGTTGGCTTAGTTGATGATACGCCTCAGGAACGTGGCTCCGTTAAACTGGACGAGCCCAATGCGGACGGCGGTGACTACGCGCTTAATAAGTCGTACAAAACATGGAGTGCCGCGGGTCTTGCCGGCGTATGGGCGCAAGAGAACACGCGAGCGTCTATCTACGATGCTTTTCGTCGTAAGGAAACCTTTGGTACATCGGGACCGAGAATCAAGGTGCGATTTTTTGCGGGCTACGACATTCCGGCAATCGATGATAAAGCGTTACTGACGAAAGCTTATACCAATACAACAATGGGTGGCGATCTGATCGCGACTGAATCTGATACCCCAAGTTTTCTCGTTTGGGCTGCACGTGATGCCAACAGCGCGCCATTGCAACGCGTTCAGATTATCAAGACGGCTGTCAAAGATGGTCAAACGGTTGAAGAAGTTTTTGATGTCGCTTGTGCCGATGGTAATGCAGTTGATCCAACCACAAACCGTTGTCCCGATAATGGCGCCCGTGTTGATCTGTCCGATTGTAGTTATAGCCAAGATAAAGGTGCGGCGGAACTTCGAACCGTTTGGCAGGACCCCGGCTACGCGCCATCGCAGCGAGCTATGTATTACGTCCGTGTGTTAGAGAACCCAACCTGTCGTTGGTCAACCTGGGATGCATTACGCGAAGGCGTTGCGCCAAGAGAGGGTCTGCACAAAACAATTCAAGAACGCGCGTGGTCTTCGCCTATCTGGGTGACACCCCTAGCTGGGCAATAAACATTGCGTGATCCGTTGGTATGGTTTGTTTTGATTGGCTTGATTTTGTTTGGCGCCGATCATTATTTGAATAGCCAAGAAGAGCAAATAATTGTCGATGAGGTTGTGCGCCAAAGGCTTGCGACCCTTTGGCAAACTCAATCCGGCAATCCGGCGACAGCGCAAGAAGTCGATTCATTAGTTCAATCCTGGCTCAAGGAAGAAATAATGTTTCGCGAAGCCATGCGGTTAGGTCTGGATAGAGACGACACCATTGTACGTCGCAGGCTTATTCAGAAACTGTCTTTCCTGTCTGAAGAAGTTGGCATAGAGACGAATGAGCAGTCAAAGCTGGATGCGCTAACAAGCTATTATTATGCGCATCAAGAGCAATACAAGACTGAAACTCGCTTTAGCTTTCAACAGATATTTTTCTCGACCGAGGAAAAAGCCGATCTTTATGGCGCCTCAACAGAAGTCCCGTCAACTAACTGGCAGTCTCTTGGGGAGACCAGTTTGCTCAATTCTTCCTACAAAGAGATGACTTTTGCCGAGGCGCGGCGTGATTTTGGCGTGCAGTTTGCGACGTCCTTAAGCGAACTAACTGAAAGTACCGAAGCGTGGCAGGGTCCAATCAAAAGTAGCTACGGCTATCATTTTGTGCGATTGCAGCAGGTGCAAATACAACAGCAGTTACCTTTTGCCATGGTACGTGTCCGAGTCGCTGCAGATTATGCTAGCGAGCAGCGATCAACTTCCCAGACCGACTACTACAATGCTTTGCGAGAGAAGTATGACGTCGTCTATGAGTAGCGCCTTTTCTGTTATTCATTGGCGTGGGTTTATTAAGTCTGTCCTCTTCTCTGTCCTGTCCATTATGGTAATGCAGGCATCAACATCTCATGCGCACGAGATGAGGCCAGCGCTGCTCAAGCTTACGCAGTTACCTGATGGGGAATGGTTAGTCGCCTTCAAGCAACCGCAGGTTGACGGCCGTTTTTTAAATCTACAGCCGATCACCAATTGCAGGGCAGGTGATGTCACTGCTGCTGTAAACGATGCTGCGCTGCAAGAGAGTTTTTCCTTATATTGTCATCAGCAGCCGTTGCGAACGGTTCAGATTGCGCGCTTGGACAGGACCTTGATCGATGTCTTAGTAACGATCATTAATTCCGATGGGACAGTCGATAATCACATCATCTCCGCCAACCAACCGAGTTTGGACTTGAGCCAGGGCGGCGCGTCAGTGCCTACTTATCTTGTGTTGGGCATGGAGCATCTCCTGTTCGGCATCGATCATGTTTTATTTGTCTTGGTGCTTCTATACCTTGTTGTTGGATTTAATAATCTGCTTAAGGTGATTACCAGCTTTACGGTGGCGCACTCAATAACGCTTGGTTTGTCAGCATTTAATTTGATCAGTGTTGCTCAAGCGCCGGTGGAAGCGTTAGTTGCTTTAAGTATTATGTTGCCAGCAAGGCAAGCCTTATTAATGCGTAGATCAGATTCAAGCTCAGGGTCGATTATTAGAGCCAATGCAGCGGCGGACTATAGTGGTTACTTCAGCCGCAACATTTGGCTGCTGGCGTTTATATTCGGTCTATTACATGGTTTAGGTTTTGCCGGAGCATTAGCGGAAATCGGTCTGCCCGAAGATAGCGTGTTAAGTGCATTGTTTTTGTTTAATGTCGGGCTCGAGATTGGGCAAATATTTGTGATTGCAGCTGCTTACGGTTGCGTCATGCTGCTTCGACGCGTTGGGCTAAAAATTTCACCTCAACAAGCTAAATTGCCGTTGTTGCTCGTTGGAGGTTTTGCCGCGTTTTGGTTTTTTGAGCGCACGCTGCAAATAGTCTTGAGCTGAGCCACAAATTCGACAGACAAGTAAATATTAAACGAACCCTAAACGATCACTATAGGAGAATAAACTTGGCCATTGAAAAGGTTGTGAAGTACAAGTGCACGCCCGCAGAACTTTGGGACATCGTTGGCACACCTGACCGGGTTGACTGGGTACCGGGTATGACTGAATGTGAGTTCGATGGGGAGGTTCGTACTGTTGACCTGCCGGGCGCTGGGACGATCAAAGAGCGCATTTTAAGTCGTGATGAAGCGACGATGACCATGAGCTATAGCTGTATTGAGTCGCCTACGCCGTTGGAGAAACATTTGGCACGCATGGCGATTGAAGCCGATGGCGACGGCTGTAAGTTCACGTGGACGACAGAAATTCTGCCGTTGGCTTTTGAGCCCTTTATCGAAAAAAGTATTGATGGCGCAATCGCCCAAATACGCACGATGGTTGAATCTTAAATATGGTTTAGCGCTATTTCCTTAATCTACGGCGATTGATGTTTAGGGTTTCATGACGAAAAGAATTTTTAACCCTCGCGCTTTCTCTGTTGGCAAGACAAGCTTTGTTAAACGTCACTGCAGTCGCACTTTCGATGTCAAATTTGATCTCGAAGGTGTCGCTGGTTCTCGATCGTTTTCTTGACGATGTAAAGCACATTGGTGTAAAACTAACATCACGGGACTCTGACCGGGATGGCTCGTTGAGTCGTTAGATGGCCGGAAATAGCCGCGATCGTCGATGTTTACAATGCGCGGGTTCACAACCGTTTGAATAAAGGCGCCATGACGGAAGAAGAGGCTATCGACTTGATGAAGCCTATCGTTAGTTTTCAAATCGATGCCGAGATTGACAAACTCTTTGCCGACAATTTTTCAGCAATCCGCACCATTCATTCTGCAGTACCAGACTCGTTCGCCCTGTTGTCTATTGGCGCGATTTTCGGTGAGAGTCGAAAATAATGTGGTCACAGCCCCTCATTGTGGTCGTTTTCGCCATCTATAATGTTTTGCATGATAACTAAGTTACTGATATATATGTTATTTCGTAACTGGTATCAATTTTGCTCTAATCAATGATATGCAGAGCCCCTTCGTCGCCTTGTTCAATATGAATCGAACGCGAAGGATCGTTCACTGCAAATTTTTATTCTGCAATTTCAAGGAAGGAATGATGATGAAAGAATCAACAAGATTGAATATTACCCGAGCTGATATTTGGACACGCGGTCTTTATATGCTGTTGTTTGTGCTTGCTTACAATCTGGCCGAAGCAGCGATCGTGTTGACGGCAATCTTTCAGTTCTTCTGTGCGCTCATAACAGGCACTGTGAATGAGCCGCTATTGCAGTTTTCGAAAAATGCGACGGCTTACATTAAGCAGGTTTTAGAGTTCCTCACGTTTAACTCGGAAGAACGACCGTTCCCATTTAACCCATGGCCGGACGAGGATCACACCGGTGATGAATGGCTGGACGATGACTTTCAAGATGACGACTATTCAGATACAGATGTCACCCATGCAAATGTTGTCGAAGCCCATGAAGTGGATGACGATATGATAGCCGAAGACGTTATTGATGAGCCTAAGGATAGCGATTTCAATGACGATGCGGGAACCGACAAGGAAAAATGAGGTGTCATGTCATCAGGTTTCTTGACGAAGCGATTTGATGGAGTCGGTGACAATACTGTGTTGGTAGGTATGAAATGCTTTGAGTAAATCTGCCTGCACAGTTTTTTGTTCTGGATGATCAAGCTTATTAAACATTTCGTACGGATCGCGCTCGATATTGAAAAGGAATTTGGGGTTTTCTTCGCGGTCCAGAATCATCTTCCATTCACCGACGCGAATTGCCCATTCATTTATCGGATCATCTTGGCCCGGCATATCGATACTCCAGATAAGCGGCTTATGTCGCAAGAACTTATCGCCGGATAAAATGGGCAAGATCGATTGGCCATCGATCTCTCTATCGTTAGGTATATCAAAATTCATAAGATCCGCTAGGGTCGGTAGTATGTCCAATCCTGTGACAGCTTGGCTAACCTCGATACCAGGCTTGATCGAATTGCCATATCTCAAAATGCCGGGCACGCGGATTCCACCTTCCAGCAGATTGTCTTTTCTACCTCGTAAACCGCCTGTTTCTCCGGCCATATTAAGCTCCCAAGGTTTTCTGGCTTCGCGGGTTACGGGACCATTGTCGCTGGCGAAAAAGATAATTGTGTTATCCAACTGCCGCATGACTTCAAGCTTTTTAATGATTCTGCCGATCTGGGCATCAAGGAAGCTAATGTTGGCGTAGTACTCGCCCTGCCCACGGTAAGGTCGATCATTCCAATCCCAATGATATAAGTCGGGCTGAGACTTCCCTTCAGACGTGATGTATTGGCTGTACTGATCCAAATACTCTGCAGGCGACGCTATGGGTGTGTGAACTTCGGAGAAGGGCACGTAGAGAAAGAAGGGCGCTGAACCTTCTTTGTGATGCGCATTGTGTTGTGCAAGCCAATGCAATACTTCGTCTGCGACCAGTTCTGCGGAAAATTTATTGGTTTCAGAGACAGGTACGCCATTACGCCAATAGTTATCGGGGTAAATTTTACCGTGGCGGCGGCTGCCATCTGTGGGGACGGTCTCGAGCTTTTTATTCTTTGCCCAACCACCGGGGATGACAAAGCTGTAGTCAAAACCGAGGTCGATGGCTTGTGGATGATCTTGCATATCCGCGCCACCGTTGAGGTGAAGCTTTCCCATAACTGCCGTGGCATAGCCCTTTTGTTTCAGCAGATGAGCCAATGTGATTTCGTTCGCACCTAAATGGATGTTCTGCCCATCGGGTATCCAGGAACGAATGCCTGTGCGATAGGGGGTTCGGCCGGTAAGTAATCCTGCACGGGATGGAGAGCAGAGGGGGGCGGGCGCATAGTATTGAGTGAACTTGACGCCATCGGCAGCGAGTCGATCAATATTGGGGGTGGTAACAATTTGATGTCCATAACTTCCAAGATCGCCATAGCCCAAGTCGTCAACATAGAAGATAACTAAGTTGGGTTGGCTAGCCAATACCGAGCTGGACGTTAGCCATAGCAGAGTTAGGTAACGTAGCGGTGCTGGTATCAAGCGGATGAGAGAAAGCATGGGGGATTTATACCATAGTGTATGGCCACGCGCTTCGCTGATTTTGTTTCTTGTCTACCCTTGTGCAAACCTAAGCGCTTTTCGTTGTTAGTCTTTGCTTGAGACGGCGTTAAGCGCCCCAGCCCCCATCGAATTCAGTTTCGATGGCAAACTGCTCTCGAATAATACTCAAACGGTTTTCAAGGCCCGCCATCATGGTCTGGAATGATTTGTGTTTAACAATCTGTTCCATGGCAGGATCATGGCCCGTTCGCCAGAATTCGCGCCAGCCTTCATCAACAGCTCGCTGAAGATGGATCAAAGCCATCGCTTCATTGTTTTGCAGCGCTGCAATGCGTGCCCTTTGATACCAATCAGACGGGTTTGGGCTGCGCTGAGTGGTATTCAAACGATCATCGAGCTGTTGGGTTAGTTTTGTTAGCAAGAAGTCTGCTGCGTCGTTTTGTTTGTTGCGGATCAACAGGTCAACCGCGCCAAGGTCTGATTCCATCTGTATGTCCACACTGAAGTTGTCCGAGTTATTCATCGGCAGCTCTGCCGTCAGCAGATGTTGATAAAGCTGTAGCGCCTCGGTGTATTTTTCCTGATAGTACAAAGAAAGAAATTGAAGCTGCATGTCTTCATGATCAGTCGGCGTAAGGTTGACGATTTCGTTCAGATAAGTGTTCGCAGTGACCATGTCGTTTGCAGCGACGTAGCGGCTGACTTTTATCCATCTAAAACGATTTTCGAAGTTTTCGGGGACTTGCGGTTCAACAATGTCGAACCATTCATCGGCTTGAGTAAATTCACCTATATCTGCGTAGACCTTGGCAAGGCTCATCGCGACTTCGGGGTTTGGTTGAAGTTGGTAACTGGTTTGATAGTTAGAAATTGCCTCGCCAATCCGGCCACGTCGGTTGCTAATCCTCGCTGCTAGCTCGTAGGCTTTTGGATAATACGGGTCGGCATTAATCATCAATGTAAACATTTGCATGGCTTCATGGTCGCGACCAAATTCTTGGTACAAGCTTGCGACATTGTAGGCAGCAACCGTAGACTTAGGGTCGAGTGCGCTCGCTTTTTCATAGTATGTTAATTTTTCTTCTTTGTTTTTTAACAGGCTGGCGTACCACATAGCTGCCATGCTGTAGCTTGGATTGAGCTCCATTGCTTGTCGTAGCGCGGATTTTGCTTGCTCGATCTTTCCCTTCTGTAGGCTTAGCCAGAGTCCTTTGCTTGCCCAGGCATTGCCTAAGTTCGGGTCGAGGGAAATGGCTTTGTCGATTGCAGCCTGCGCTAAAGCGTTGCCAACTTCCTTGGGCATATAACGGTAGCTCATTTGCAACGTCAGTGAGTCCGCCAGTCCTGTGTATGCCAAGGCATACTCAGGATCATCATCGATGGCACGTTGAAAATACCGAGCAGCGTCTTTTAGGCCCTCATCAGTGCGTTTTGCGAGCGCTTCCTGACCCATACTAAAAGCAATCATCGCAGTCGGGCTCGTTGATGGGCTTGGGATCGAGCTTGCATTACCGAGCAAGGTTAACTCGAGACTTTCAGCCACTGCAGCGGAGATGTCATCTTGAATCCTAAACAGGTCAGTGAACTGTCGATCAAATGTTTTTGACCAAAGGTGTGCACCCGCAGAGACATCGATTAACTGTGCGGTGACACGAATGGTGTTGTTGAGGTCATTTCGACGAACACTGCCTTCGAGGATGTAGGAAACATTAAGTTCTTTTCCAATGATCGCGGTATCTTTGTTTACGCCCTTGTACGCAAAAGACGTTGTTCTTGCCGCAACCCGCAGGTCTGTTATGCGGGAAAGTACATTTAAAAGTTCTTCGGTGAGTCCGTCTGCGAAGTACTCGTCCTCCTTAATATTGCTAAAACTCTCGAACGGCAAAACAGCAAGGGAATTTGTGTTGGTTGCAGTGACCAGACGTGACTGATTCTGAGTGATGGCATCCATTGATGTGATCGGACTCGAATCGTCAGTGGCCATCTGGACAAAAAACAGACCGATGACGACGACCGCGAGAAAGCCAATAATGCCGAACTCAGTGCGGGAGCCTAAAGCTGACTCATTCGATTCGCCATTGTCGATGTGAAGACCATCGCGGTCTAAATCGAACAACCAGGCCATGATTAAGGCAACAGGTAACGCACCGAAAAAGGCGACAACAAGGTATCGCATCATGCTATCGGGTAAATTGAGTGCCGGGGATAGAATATCAACAAGCTGAATGATTGGCCAAAAAATGATGACGTAGAGGGTCGCAACACGAAGTACTCGTCGTCGTTTCAACTCCTCATAGAATAGCCTGACGCGATTCATTTGTTCATCACTCGATTCTCAAGTCACCTGAAACGGCACGCATGGTGACGTCTGAGCTGCCACTGCCGACAATGAACGAGAGACGTTTTCTACCGTGTTTTTTTGAAGCCTCTGCATCACTGATATGATTAACAATATCACCCGAGGCATTAACCTCCATCTCCACATTCAGATCTCGGTTGCCGTTAAGGTTTAAACTCAAACTACCGCTGACGCTCTTCATTTCAACATAGGCGTCGTCTTCGAGACTGGCGTCGATCGCGATCTCGCCGCTAATACTGCCGGCCTGAATAGACTTTGATTGGCCAACTTCAGCATCAATTTCCCCAGAGACGGACTCTACGTCGATCGAACCCTGATGATTATCAACCTCAATGTCACCACTAACGGAATTGACTTTAAGCACACCTGTCGTGTCTCCGACAGTGATATCACCACTGACCGTGCTGAGGAAGGAGCGTTCTTTGCTTTCATTTAAAACTAATTCACCGCTGACGGATTTTATGCGAACGCCACCCTCAATCTGACTGACGTCTATATCGGCAGAGATACCCGTTACGCTCAGGCGACTATTTCTTGGAATACTTATTTCAAGGTTCGATCCATCGCCCCAGCTTATGTTGCTCCTCGGTAATTTGACCTCTATGAGGACGCGATTTCCGTCAATTTCGAAGATGAGTTTGTCTGCTAGATCATCTAGCTCGCCTTCAATTGACACTTCGTTCTCGTTCCAGCCAACGATATTGAGCTCACCACGCGTGTTGATAATGGTGACAAAGCTTTCTTGCAAGGCTGGCCTAGATTCATTGACTTGCTCACCTGCAAGCCCAGATAGGCTCAGCGTCAACAGTGGTATGCAGACAAAGGTAGGGAGCTTTTTTCTTTCCATAGGATATTCTACCAGTAAGTCACTTAGTAATAAGACGACTAATTTTAGTGATTGGTTTAAAGCGCCTTATATAGGTTGTTTGATTCGGCATGAAATGCCGTCCGATTACCTGCAAGGCCTAATTTTCTTGTTGCTCTGCGTAACTCAAAGCTGTAAAAATTGACTGACAAGCCGTGCGAGGCAAAACAAGTCTCGGGAAGACATCCGCCAATAGGCCACATGTGCTTGTGTCAATATTAGGAGGTCTGGTTGTGATGGGACCAGAGAGTCAAAATAGCTATAGCGCGGTATGTGTTGTTGCGGGTGTTTTTACCGACGGTGATCGCGTGCTGGCGATGCGACGTTCATCCGATGCGAAGAGTAACCAAGGCTTGTGGGAGTTTCCAGGTGGTAAAATTGAAGTTGATGAGAGTCCCCAGGCTGCGCTAAAGCGTGAGTTGCAAGAGGAGTGTGCGATTGATGTAATTGTAGGTGACTTGCTAGGGGAAAGCATTTTTGATGACGGAAACAGTGCGATTCAACTGCTTGCTTACTACATAGATGGCTACGAAGGTGAGCTGATATTGAGGGACCATGATGAGATGTTGTGGTTGGAAAGGTCCAAGCTGGGTGATTTAGACTGGGCGCCGGCAGATCTGCCCTTTGTTGAATTGTTGGCAAATTACACCGGCTCCTTTTGATTCAGGCAGCTATCATGCCTAGATATTGATCGTTACCATTCCAAATCATCGGGAATTTGAAAGTCCTTGTAGGGATCATCGTCATCAACGACATCTTGTTCACGATCGTAGAGGTACAAAACATGTTGGGATTGTTGATCCGGTAGTCTTTTTTGAATTTTCCTAGCGACCTGCTCAGGTACTAATTGATAACCATCCTCGAATCTAACGATAGCCAGATAGCCTTTGTTTAGCTGTGTTTTATTTTGTTGTGACACGTAAATTTTCTTGATCTTGTTGGCTTCGGTGAAGTTGTACTCTATGTCGCCCTGTTCTCGCTGTTTATTCATCGCGATCAACTGCTTAATTTGAGCGGCGAGGGCTTTTTCGGCGGCTAGTTGGTTGAGTGTCTCCTGACGCGCACGATCCTTTGCCTGTTTTTCCGCAAGCGCTTGATCGACAGCAACTTTTGTTTCATCAACTTCCACGCCCTGTTTTACACGCATTTCCTGTCGATGAATGACCTTCTTTGCTTTTTTGATCTGCTTGTCGGTGACAAGCCCTGCGCTCTTTAGTTGGTCCTGTAGTGAGCCACCGAGTCTTTTCTTCTTTGCCACGTTCTTATATGCCTGCTAGGTAGCTGCTAGATACCTGTTATTAAACTGTAATCTCCCCTCTTTTGAAGGGAATCGAATTTGGACCAGTGTAGCAGAGGTCCTTGGCAATTGGTGCGCGTGACAGAGGAGAATTGAAGGGGTATCTTGGTTAGGCTTGACAGCATTTAAAGACAAAAATACCGGAGAGTGATTATGGTCTTGGCTAGCCTAAAAGAAACGCGTCTAACTGAATTGTCAAACTACCTAGATACACATGAACCGGGCAAGTGGCGCAACAAATTTGCCAATTTCTCATTAACAGTCGCCATAGGTGATTTGGTTCACCTAGTGCACTTTGGTAAGGACACGATTGAAGTATCCTTGCCAGATACTGGCGCAGTCAGCGCCGAGCTTACTTTTAAGTTCACCGAAGACAACTGGCGTCAATTTTTGCGAAAAGATGCGCCGGTAGGTTATCAGTCTCTAAGCTCGATGTACCAAACTGAAAAATTGGATATTGAAGGTGAAATGCTGCTTTTCTACCGACATATCATGTTGTTAGAAGGCGCTTTTCAGTCGCTGCGAAAGAAAATCGAGCCCGTTGTGACGGACTACGCTTCACCGATCTTCGAATCTGTGAAAGGCGGTTACATCCGTATGAATATTAAAGGCGTGCCCCACAGAATCTATTATGAAGAAGCGGGAGAGGGTGTGCCGTTACTCTGTCTTCATACCGCCGGTGCTGATGGGCGTCAATATCGCGAGGTGTTGAACGACCCCGAGATAACGCAACGCTATCGAGTGATCGTCTTTGATATGCCCTTGCACGGAAAATCTTCACCGCCGGCAGGGTTCCAAAAAGATATCTATCGGCTCACAACCGACTTATACGTCGATACGGTAATGGCGGTAAAGGAGGTTTTACAGCTTGATCAGCCCATTGTTATGGGTTGTTCAATTGGCGGAAGAGCGGTTTTACATTTGTCACTGCGACATGGAGAGCAGTTCAAGGCAGCGATCGGTTTGCAATCGGCGACGCATGCAACGCATCGCTCAGATGCTAGTCTTAGCGTCGATTCACCTTTGTGGAGACCTGATGTACATGGTGGTGAGACCGCCGGCGGCATGATGGAGATGTTGGTTGCGCCGGAATCGCCTGACCAGCATAAGTGGGAAACGCTTTGGCACTACATGCAAGGTGGCCCAGGAATATTTGCAGGTGACATATTTTATTATGTCGTAGATGGGGATATGAGAAATGGCATCGCCGAACAGATCGACACGCAAAAATGTCCACTGTATCTGCTCACGGGCGAGTACGATGTGTCAGCTACGCCCGCAATGACTGAAGAGCTGGCGAAGCTTGTTGATGCACAGTATTTTAAGGTGATGGAAGGCTTGGGTCATTTCCCGATGTCTGAAAACCCGGAAAAATTCCTCGAGTACCTCAAGCCTGTGCTTGAAATGGTCGAGCGCCAATAAGGTGACTTCTGTGCAGGTAAATCTGATTGTGATTAGCGGAGATATCCTTTTGCTACCCAAAGATGTTGCTACTTAAATGCTGTTGTTAGTGACGAGGTTTTATCTTGTGATGACGGCGCGTCGCGCGTCGTTGATCTTACTATTATTGTAACGGGTATAAGTTCATCGACATGTATGTGAATACGGTGAGCTCAATGTGACGCTGAGGCAAGTCGGCAGAGAAGAGCTGCAGCCTGGTAGAATTATTAATCAAGTAATGGAGCGGTTGCGTAGAAATCAACCGCTGGCCGTTGATACAAACACGTCAATATCTTTGAAAGAATACCTTGCTGCCGCCATCAAAGCAGATTTGCCTTCAAAAAGGGCTCGTACTGTAGCCGATTGACAAGTCAGAAGATGATTTACCGCTACATTCGCTGCTGACGTTTGAATGACTGTCGTTGAGATTCAATCGTCATAAAGATTTGACTTGAGAGCTCTTGCCGGTGCTCATCGTCATAGATTCGCCACTGTGTCGGATTGAGTATGCGGCGAACTTCCTGATCATAAGCCCGTAACATATCTTCGACATTGACGCGTGACATGGCTCTTAGCAAGCTAGCCTGTTGTCGAACCTTAATCTCTATGTCGTCAAGTTTCTGTTGTTGAACCTCATCAAGCCCGAGTGATGTTGTGCCCGTGCTGGTGCAGGCGGAGACAAGGCATAACAGTGCTGCAATGGATGCCAGTCTGACCCGTTGGGAAAATCGAGCTAATTCTGTGTGACTAACAAACTTGGCGATCATGTCGGGAAACCTCTGTTATAGCGTGGCAATTTAACAAGATTTGAGCAGAATTAAACGATTAATATGCACCTCAGTAGGAATACCTACCTGCCCGAGGGGCGGTTAGGTGATTATGGTAGTATGTTTCAGAATACTCGTTGAGTTTTCTTTACCATGATAATGAAAATTTCCTACGTCCTATTTCTATTCCTTTTCGTGACAAGCCCCTTCGCTTTTTCTGATGATAAATCAGCAGAGGTCTTTAAGCCTAAAGCTGTGCAATCGAAAACATCGTCAGAAGAAATTGACATCCATCCAGGTCAAGTTGTTTTTGAAACCCATTGTTCAAAGTGCCACGACAATCGTCTATCAAAAAGCCGAGTTTAGCCCCTCCAGCAAGGTCGTTAGAAATTCTCAGTCGAATGATTCCTGAAATTGTCGAGAGGGCGCTTGTGGATGGAAGAATGAAAGCGCAGGCATCGATGCTTACAACTCAGGAAATAAAAGCTGTCGTTGCTTATGTGGGCGAGCCGCTTTTTAAGTTTGATACAGTTCAAAAATTTGACGGTGTCAAAGATGTTAAAGATGCCAAAGGTGTATCTGGTCAAGGTGTGTCGATTGACAGTGCTTTTTCGGCTGCAGCAGATAACATATTGTTCGTTAACTCCGGCTACGGTATGTTTGGGCAGGTATCAGGGAATGTATTGCTGGCTTTTAAGCCGAAAGGCAATGAGAATTGACCTAAGCTGATGGCTCAATTTACTAGACTGTCTTAAAAGGCTTCAAAAAAAGAAAAATAAAAAGGCGTACTCCAATGAAGAAACTACTGACTAGTCTTGCAGTCATCGTCCTGCTAGGCGCTGCTGTCGCAACGTACTTTCCCCAAAGTGGCGAAGGACAAAGGCTGCAATTTATCAGCACTTTGTTTACGGGTGTAGAGCAAAATGAGAACTTTGCGAAAGTCGCCGAAATGTTCCCGTCGACAAAATTGAACCCCTCAAGCAACCCTTTTGACTTTGTCGAAGGTGATGTGATTGGTTTACCGACTAACTTTAAATACAAGGACGCGCTTGTCGATACTCGGTCGTTCTTGCAAGAAACTGATACGAGTGCCGTGTTGGTTATTCAAAAAGGCGCGGTGCGGTATGAAGAATACCTACTCAACGGTGGCAGAAATGTAAATTGGTTATCGATGTCGGTTGCCAAGAGCTTTATCTCGGCCATGATAGGGATAGCGGTCGAAGAAGGTAAAATTAACAACATAGAAGAACCCGTCACTCAATACGTGCCGTCACTTAAAGGTTCAGCCTACGATGGCGTTCGAATTAAAGATCTCCTTCAGATGTCTTCAGGTGCGCGGTGGAATGAGGACTATGGCGACCCTGAATCTGATATTAATAGAATGGGGAAAATTATGGCGCTCGGTGGTTCGCTAAATGAATTCGCTGCCACACTGACGACGGATAAGCCGCCTGGCACTTACAATCTCTATAATTCAACCGATACTCAAGTCCTTGGCATGTTGTTGCAAGCCGCAACAGGACAATCTGTGACGGCATATATGCAAGCAAAGCTTTGGGAACCCTTGGGTATGGAGTCACCCGCTTATTGGATGATTGATGATGACGGCATGGAAATGGTCTTCGGTGGTTTGAATGCAACGGCCAGAGACTATGCCAAGTTGGGGGAGTTGTATCGACTACAAGGGCAGTGGCAGGGCTCACAATTGGTTCCTGCACAATGGGTCACCGATTCAATTACACCCGATGCTCCCCATCTTTTACCGGGTGAAAACCCAATGTCAGACTTTGATATGGGTTACGGCTATCAATGGTGGATTATGGATGGCGACAGAGGCGACTACTCCGCGATTGGCGTCTATAACCAGTTTATTTATGTCGACCCAAGTAAGGGATTGGTGGTCGTTAAGCTATCAGCCAATAGTGATTACGCGGCGACCAACGAAGAGTCGAGTTTTAGGGAGTTTGAAACGATCGAATTTATGAGAGCTATCGGTGACTTGTTTTGAAACGTAGAACGTTATTGCTGGGCGGCATTGGAGCCGCAGCGGTAGGTGGTGCACTTGTGTGGCGGCCAACCGATAAAGGCGCGCCACATAACGCTTACTTTGCTGATTTTAATCGAATGCTGAAGCGAGAAGGTCCAGGAAAGCCTGTGATGCTGATTGATAAAGCGCGCTTGGATCACAATATCGATCTTATCGCGGGCTCAGTCGGCGAAAAAAAAACCTACCGTGTGGTGGTTAAGTCGCTACCGTCGATCGAGCTCGTGTCGTACATCATGGCGCGTGCAAATACTCGATCCTTGATGTTGTTTCATCAGCCCTTTATCAATCTGGTAGCGTCACGTATTGCTGACGCAGATGTCCTGATTGGTAAACCTATGCCGGTACAAGCGGCGAGAACATTTTATAGAAAGCTGGACGCTGCGGGTGATTTTAATCCAGAGCGACAACTTCAGTGGTTGATTGATTCGCCTGACCGATTGCTGCAATACCAGGCTCTGGCAAGAGAACTGAAGGTGAAAATGCGGGTTAATTTTGAGCTAGATGTTGGGCTACATCGAGGAGGTTTCGAATCGACGCAACATTTTCGAGACAGCTTAGAGGTGATAAAGGACGACCAAGAGCATCTTAGTTTTGCAGGTTTCATGGGGTATGAGCCACACCTCACAGGGACCCAAGCGGCCCTTGAGGATGACTCTGTTCAAGGTGTTTTAGCTATATACAAAAGCTTTCTGTCCGTCGCGTCGGCAGCAGGTATCGACGTGTCATCCTTGACATTAAATGGCGCCGGTAGCCACACACTTGGCATATACGAGAAGGACGACACGATGAATGACTTGTCGGCTGGCTCCGGCGTTGTGATGCCGACCGATTTTGACACATGGCATTTGAGGGATAACAAGCCTGCCTTGTTTATCGCAACACCTATACTGAAGCAATATGACTCGATGAAACTGCCTGTCATGCAAGCAATAGCCGACCTTTGGTCAACTTGGGATCCTAATCGCCAGAAGCTGTATTATATTTATGGCGGCTACTGGAAGGCAAAGTTTGTATCACCGCCCGGTGTGCCAGACCCCATATTCAACAGTACCAATCAAGAACCAGTATCTACCTCGAATTCTGTTGATTTAGATGTTGATGATTATATGTTTCTTCGCCCCACACAAAGTGAACATGTTATGTTGCAATTCGGTGATCTGTTAGTCGTTGAAGACGGCCGCATAACCGACCAGTGGCCAATTTTTCAAGAGACTGGCTAGCGCTTACGCTGGGAATATTTTACACGCTCGTTAGCGCCGAGATCGGTTTGGCGATTAGTGCCTTGCGATGTCGACGAATTCCTGTCGATGATGAGTTAATGATAGTCGCTGTTAGCGTACTACTAATAGATGCTGTTCGTAGAGATTTTTTGGAGATGTTTGATTGAGCGATTCGAGTGAACTAAGCCCTAGCGGCTCGTCGAGTGCCTACGAGAATCGTGTACCAAAAGGACTAAAGTTCTTTTATGCCATTGGGGCAGCGTCCGAGTCGATGATGAGCATCGCCTTCAACACATTTAACTTCTTTTTCTATACAAATATTCTAGGCATACCCGGTACCTTAGCGGGACTGGCAATTACCATCGCGTTAGTTTTCGATGCAATTACTGATCCGCTTGTTGGTGCAATTTCAGATCGCTGGACGGCTAAGCTGGGCCGCCGACATCCGTTTATGCTAGCAGCGCCCTTACCCGTCATGCTGACGCTCTTCATGATTTATACACCGCCCGAAACATTCGGCGATTTTGGGTTGTTCATGTGGCTCACCATTCTGACTATCCTTATGAGGTCAAGCATGACGCTCTTCCATGTACCGCATTTAGCGTTAGGGGCAGAGTTGAGTGCTGACTTCACCGAAAGAACACGCGTCATGAGTCTTAATACTTTAATGCAATCGATGGGGGCTTACGGATTTGGCTATTTTGCTTACAGCTATTTTTTCAAATCTACGCCTGAATTCGAAAATGGCATGTTGAATAGCGCCGCTTATGTCGACTTAGCGATAACGGCGGCTCTACTGGGCGGCGCTATTATGCTGCTGTCGACCGTTGCCACCATGCGTGTTATCCCGAGATTGTCACTAGCGCCGGCAAACTTACCGAGGTTTTCCATAAAAGAGTT
>ENA-OSJC01001099-OSJC01001099.1-marine-metagenome-genome-assembly--contig:-NODE-1099-length-23107-cov-4.200912_pt1 | contig 23107 bp, 25 predicted proteins | sample MGYA00237885_ERZ534234 | MGnify/ENA primary metagenome ERZ534234 (study PRJEB26413, sample SAMN06343907) | marine metagenome | isolation source: coastal waters | place: Atlantic Ocean: West Antarctic... | reverse complement strand
AAAAAGGAAGTAAAAGGACAATGGACACAAAAAGTTTTTCAGGTAGACGACAGCCCTCGTTACGAAGGTTCTGGATCATGGGTGCATGTTGATGGAAAAAGCTATTGGGAAAACATTACCCCTGCCCCTCTACCTAGAAGAGAATACAGCAAAAGAAATGATTATAATGTTACAGAAAGAGGAAACAGACAAGAGATCACTTCAACAGGATGGGTACACGATCAAAACAATAAAAAAATCATTAGAAAAGAGGGAATGAAAGATGAGGTTTTAGCATATGAAAAAGGATATAATAATTATGTTAAAGTTGAAGATAGTAAATGTGAAGCGGCGGTGAACTGGTGGGTTGAAAATAAAAATAAATGGGGGAAAGTAAGAAATAAATGGAAAGAGGTTTACGGAAGAAACAAAGACTTAAGTTTAAAAAAAATAATCAATAATAATCCTCTTTACATGGTACTTTTTTTGGACAAAATAAATCAAAAGGACGAAATAAATTCATTAATTGAATCTTATATAAATTAATATAAAATGAAAAAATTAGATATAGTAAAACAAATCTCTACAAATTATAATATTGATAAAAAAGATATTTCTTTAGTAGTTGAAAGCTTTATGAAACAAGTTAAAGAAAGCTTAAAAAATGGCGAAAATGTTTATCTCAGAGGCTTTGGAACGTTTGTATTTAAAAAGAGAGCGGAAAAAACAGCTAGAAATATTACAAAAAATACTATGATCAAAGTACCTGCCCATAACATTCCCACTTTTAAAGCATGTAAATCTTTTAAAGAAGAAGTTTCCAAAAAGAACCCATGTTGATAAAATACTAAGTTATGTGTAGAAATAATATCAAAGTAGTCAATAGAACAAAATCCGGAATGATAAGACAGTGTAGTTCCTGTGAAAAATACAATGTAACATTTAACAATGTATTTTTAGAGTTAACTGAACTTGAGTTAGAAAATTTTAAAAAATACTTAGAATTAACTGATATTGAATATTGGGAGAACGAATATGGAATAATGAACACTAAACCAATTCCCATACCAACTTATCAACATAATCTTATATTAGTTTTCAACAGAGCAGAATTTGAGGAGTTCAAGGATTTATTAAACTTTAGTGAGAAGTTTAACTATAAATCTTTATCGACAAAAGAAATAAAAAATAATTTTTGTTATAACTAAATCTTAAACTGAAATGTCAAGTAAATAGACCTTGGTTCTGAGGGAATAATACCTGGACCTGGATATCCTGTTGCTCTTCTAGTAAAGTAATGCTTATCTAAAATATTGTTAATGCCAGTTTCAATTTTAAACTTATTGAAAAAATATGAGGCCGAAAGATCTATTATTTGGTAGGATGGTATTTCCCCTATAAGACCACTTAAATTACTGTCTATAGCATTAGAAGCATCGGTAAACTGACTAGAAAGAAAAGTGTATTGAATATTAAATATTAAATTTTTATAACCTAATTTAAATCCAGATTTAAAATTTATTTTAGGGACGAATTCAACATTATTGCCCTTCACTCCGGGTACTTCAGAATCAGTATATTCTGAATTTATTAATGAGGAATTAATGAAATAATTAAAACTATAATCATTGTTTTTAATAAAGATATCATTAAGATCAAAATCTATTAAGGATTCTAAACCATACATAACAGCATTCCCTACATTTCCCTTTTCACTTTTCACACTCCCATCTTTGAAAGCCTTTTGTACAAATCCAATTCTACCGTTATAAAAAAGACTAAAAAACCCAATGTCATAAGAAAATTTCCTTCGAAAATTTCCTCGAAACCCTAAATCAAATGTTAAACCATTTTCGTCAGAAATTTCAGGATTTATCGAATAAGCAGGGTTTGATATACTAATATCAGCAAACGTAACAGACCTATAATTTTCAGAAAAATTACCGTAAAATTCTAAATATTTTGATGGTTTGAAGCTTGCACCTAATCCAAATAGAAAGAAATTTCTTTTTCTTATTTCACTGTCATTAATAGTTTTATTTAATATTACATTACCTGCACCATCTAAATTAATTTTTTTATAAAAACCATCGCTCTGAGTCTTAATAAATTCCAATCTAAATCCAGGGGTTAATGATAGTTTGTCTGTAACATAAAAAATATTTTCTCCAAACAAAGAATAATTTAAATTTGGATAATTATACTTAGATTGATTAGAGTAGTTGGGGTAATCATCTAAATGAAAATTAAAATCAGCCTTGGAGTTAGATGAACCAGGCCCTTGTTGACTATCGTTATCGGAATTATAGAACTTAATTCCAATTAGAAATACATTTTTTTTACCTCTTAAATTATATTTATGTAAAAAACGAGATTCAAAACCAAAATTATGAAATTCTCCTTTGATTAAATCCCTTTCCTTATTTGCATCTATTTGATCTACTCTATTGGTTCGAAACCCTAATGCATTTCTAGTAGCGTTTAATCCAAAAATATTTAAACTAAAATTACTATTTAAAGTAAATTTATGATTAAGTTTTAAATTATATAAAAGCCAATTTAAACCAAACCAATTTCTATTTCTGTTACTTTGAAATGGATTAGAATTAAACATTTTATCAGAAAGACCACCAGCTTGATGAGCTAAATATTTCAAGTATGTAACTTCAGAACTTAAACGAGTCTTTTCGTTAAATTGATATCTAATATTTAAAAATGTATTAAAGGATTCAAAATCAGAGTTAGGTCTAAATCCAGCCCCTTTTTTATAATTCACAAAAGAATAGTAGCTTAATTTTTTAGAAGTTCCACTAATACTTGTGAAGTTTGTAATAAGGGAATTACTTCCAAAACTATTCCTTGAAATAAGTTCAAAAGGTTTATTACTGATCGGATCGTTTAAGACAAAATTTACTAAACCTCCAAATTGTGTTCCGTATTGTAGGGAAGCAGCTCCTCTTACAATTTGAATCTCTTTTAAAGATTCCGCTGGTGGAGTATAATAACTTTCAGGATAACCCAATGCATCTGCACTAATATCATAACCGTTTTGTCTAGTATTAAAATTAGCAGTTCTGTTGGGATCCAAACCTCTCCCCCCAATATTTAATTGTAAACCGGCATCGTCATTTTGATAAATATTTAAACCTACAATTTGACTATAAATTTGTCTGGAATTATTGGATGCTAAATTAGCCATTGATAAATCCATAGAAATTACTTCAGATTTTTTTCCAGCATAAATAGCGGTCCCTTCAATATCTTTTAGCTTAGATAGTTGAAATATTTTTTGTTTATTGGCCATTACAACTACTTCCGGAAGTTTTAAAAAAGATAAAGAAAAAGCGACATCAAATTTTACATCATTTACAACAGAAATAGTTTTATCAATAAAAGAATAGCCTTCCAAAATAAAAATTAAAGTGATGGACTTTTTTGTTGTAAAAAATTCATAATAACCCTTAGAATCTGTCTTAGTAATTAAACCTTTATCATTATCATATATAGAGACGTTTTCAAGAAATATTCCTATTTCACTTTCAGAAACAAAACCCGAGATCTTGTTCTGAGAAAATGAATAAGAACTATGAATTATTAATAATATAAATATCTTATAAACCCTTGATTTCATCGTTTAGTGGTAAAATCCATTTTTTATGTTTGAATGATTCTTTTTCTTTATATAAATCTATTTTTTCATCGATATAACGCTGACTAAGCCTTCCGTTTAAAGCTACATAACTATCTACAAAAACCTGAACATTATCGTGTCCTTTAGACGAGTAAATATCTCCTAAATATTGAGCATACTCTAGTATAAAGTCTGGTTGAAAACTCATTTGCTTTTCTTGAAATGAAGTTAAAAAATCTTCATTATTTACGTAAAAAAAGTTGCCTTTTTTTTGATCTACTATTTTAAATACTGAATACCCCTTTTTTTCCATCAACATAACACGCCATGAAAATCGATAACCTTGTTCGTTCCAGAACAATTCTCCTGGATACAATAAATTCCTCATAGGAATTAAAAATTGAATAATAAAAAATATTGAAACAATACAAATTACTAACTTTTCTTTCTTTATTTTAAAAATCTCTATAATTTCAAATTTGTCAACATTAAAAATATTTTTTAATGAAAAAAATGCTGGAATGATTCTTTTGACAAAATTCAATACTTTAATATGAAATTCGGATTCAAAGAAAATAAGAGAACCCATTATCATTATATAAGGAAACATTCCAATTGGAAATAAAACTCTGGTAAAAATATGAAAAAACACTACCAATATAAATCCAAATACTCGAGTACGTTTATATAAAAGTAAAAAAGGAATGAGCAAATCATAAAACATACCTCCCCAACTCATTGCATAATGAACCCACTCTAACTGCATTAAATTTTCACCAATTAATGGAAGATCAAATTTAGAAGGCAACCAAATTTTGAGAGGCATAGCTTTTAAAAGCCAATCTGAATTTAATTTTGCTAAACCAGAAAACACATATACAATACTTAGAATTAGTTTTAAAGAGTCTATGGTCCACGTGGGTACTTTTTTATAATCTTTACCTTTAATTAAATTATCTAAAGAAAAGGTAGCATTAGCAGGTATAAATACCATCAAAAAACTAAGAATGCTTATAAAATAATAGTGATTTAAATAAGTAGTCTTGTCCATAAGTTCTATGTAAGTAAAACTTAAGAAAAAAATAAAAATTGATAATCTATACTTTAGACCAATTGCCACTAAAAAAGCAGATAGTCCACAGACAACAAATAAAATATAAGTGTAATTATCAAGTGGCTTTACCCATCCAAAACCATAATAAGAGAAATGAAAATTAGGTTGAATGTATAAGGTTTCAATCCAGCCTTTAACCCAAAATCTAATAATACTGTAACACATTAAAAATCCAAAACCAATTCTAAAAACGGCAAGAGGAGCAGAACTAGATTTTTTATTAAAATATGTTAAAATATTCAATTTGTTTTAAAAAAAAAGATTCCCTAATAAATAAAGAATCTTATTGTTATATTTTTAAAGATAATATTTTTTAATCACCATCGGCATCTGTGTAATCTACATTTATATTAAAAGCTTGTAACATATCTACTTTTAATAAAACTACAACTGCCTGAATAGCATCGTAAGTAACTAACATTTTATTATTTTCTGATTCTATCTGATCAATAAAGCTATTTGATAACGAATTTATACTAGTTTTAGCAGATTCTAATTTAGAAAGTATTGAAATAGATAGACTTTCAGCTCCTTTTTGGGTATTTAAATGTGCTAGATAAGACTTTAAACTTGGTCCTGAAGACAACCCATCAAATGAAGTACCACTATAAAATTTAATAGATGCATTCATTGCCTCTAAAAGCAAATCTTTTGAGACATCTTTCTTGTAAAAAGCTTCAACATTTCCCATTAAAGGAGCACCAGAAAAAACTCCTGCAGGAATACCCACTTTATTTGCTCTAAGACCTTTTTCATAATAGTAAATAAAATCATTTATAAGTTTATTTACACTGGAAGAAGCAGTATTTTTTGTAGAGCCTATAAAAGTTGTTCTATAGTTATTCCAATCATTAACTACAGTTTCAGTATTACTTACCATTTTATTAACTATTGAAGTTAAATAATTTGAGTATTTAACATCGTTTGTAAATCTATTTAAAATCGCAGTGTCGTCAGCTCCAATCCCATTCAACATATAATCAACAGCTGGAAATCCTTGTGAAGAATAATTATTAGCATTTTCTAAATCATAACTTCCATTATCTATATTTTTATCTAGCCATGTTTTATCAATTGGATATATATTCATTTTAGATTTAAAATAAATTTCTTCTGCTTTTCCAATATCAAACATTTCAATGTGTTGCCAAGATTTATAAGAAACTAACCATTTGGACCTTAAATCATCTAGATTAGATTGATTTGGAGCGGCAACAAAAGACTTTGTAGAGTTATCTAGGATGGATAAGCTAGCTTGAAAAGCAGAATGTGCTGGAATAATAATCATGTCAGCCCAATGAACTAACATTTTAGCTCTATCATAAGCAACAGTTTTTTCATCTAATAGATTTGCATCATCATCGGAACTGCTACATTGAACTAAAACAAACGAAGCAAAAAGTAAAAGAAATATTTTTTTATACATATAAATTGATTTTACAAAAAAAACTCAGCATTGAAAAATACTGAGTTCAAAAATAATAGATTTTTTTTAGATTATAAACAACATATTACTATAAAGACATTTTAGATTTTATTTGATTAGCCATTGCTGTACAATCTGCAGAACTTACAGTCCAAAAGTTGTCAAGCTTAGCTAACATTACGTTTACTTCAGCATTAGAAAAATAAGGCTTTCCTGTTCCGTCATTAGTAACTTGTAAACTCATTACAAATCCATATCCTTCAGAAAGCGCATGAATCGCGTCTGCTGGAGTTCCTGCAGCTGCTTTAGTAACATAATCATTTAGATAATCATGAGCTTTATAACCAATGATTTTTGAAATATTCATTTGTATGATTTTAGCCTGTGCATCTCTAACTGTGTAGTTTTTAGCAACAATTGCAGCTCTTCCCATTATAAAAGCATCGTAAATAATTTTACCAATCCCTGGAGAATTAGAATCATTTACCTTTTTAGCATATTTACTTAATAAAACACCTTTCCCTAATGTCGGGTTTTTAACGTCCGCTTCTTCTCCATATAGGTATCCAAAACCTTCATCCCAATAGTGTTCCATGTTTGTATAATCTTTACCTTCTACTAAAGTTCCCGCATTATTATCAGCAATATTAGTACCGCCATCAAGCTTAGCAGCAGTTAAGTATCCATTAACGATTTGATCCATTGTCATACCACCTATTAAACCTTTGGTAAAAAGTTGAGTAAGCTCATGACCTTTAGCATTAATGTAAACAGTTCTCCCACCAGCATCTGTCATTTTACCAGCTGTACCATTAGCAGCAGTAGTTGACCAGTTAGGGATAACATTATCAGCAAAATCAGTAATCATTGCATCAAATTTTGGTTTTACAGTAGAAGAAGCAACAGATGAAGCAAAAGTTTTACTGCCGATTTTTTTTCCAGTTCCATTTAAAGTAGCATCTGAAAAACCTGTTCCATTGTTAAACATATTATTAAGTCCAGCTTTTGTAGAGGAGGAGGATTTCATTCCGCTGTATAACTCACTAGCCATTTTTAATCTAGAAGTCTGTCCGCCATGCGAAACAGTGTTTTTTCCATTTCTTTCAAATTTATAAGTTGAAGGTGGAGTAACGGTATTATCTACAACAACGTCGTCGTCATCTGAACAAGAAGTCAAAAATAAAGAGGCACATGCGATAAATAGGTATAAGGGTAAAGATTTAAATTTCATAATAATTATATTTTTTTGTTTTAATATTGTGCGAAAATAATACACAAAATTGTATAAAACAAGCTTATTTTTAATTATTCTAAATAAAGATAGTGTATGAATAAAATTTATTAATTTAAGTAATTTATAATCAATTAGTTGTGTGTAGAAAAAAGTTTGGTAGCAATGTTGTAGGATGATTCGAAATGTAAAGAATTTATGTTTAAAGGGATATTTTTGGTATTGAAATACGAAATTAACTTTTCTGTTGGAAAATTTCCTGTAAGTTCATCTTTAGCCATAGGACAACCTCCAAACCCTTGAATTGCCGTATCAAATCTTCTACATCCTGAACTATATGCAGCATCAATTTTACCAAACCAATCATTAGGTTTAGTATGAAAGTGAGCTCCAAATTCAATATTTGGATAATCTATAATAGCTTTTGAAAAAATATCTTTTATATCTTTCTTTTTAGCAGCTCCAATAGTATCAGAAATAGAGATGGTTTCAATACTCATATCACTTAAAATTTCTATCCAATTTTGAACAATATCATAATTCCAAGGGTCACCATAAGGATTTCCAAAACCCATAGATAGGTATACAACTAAATTCTTATTATGTTTATTAGATAAGTCTATAATTTCTTTTAATTCAGCGATAGATTCATTGATGGTTTTATTAGTATTTCTCATCTGGAAATTTTCTGAAATAGAAAAAGGGTATCCTAAATAATCAATTTGAGGATAACAACAAGCTTGTTTTGCCCCTCTGATATTAGCTACAATAGATAAAAGCTTAGATTTTGTAGAACTTAGATCTAAATGATCTAAAACATAACCCGAATCCTTCATTTGAGGAACAGCTCGTGAAGAAACAAAACTTCCAAAATCTATTACATCAAAACCTACTGATAAAATAGATTGTATATAATCTATTTTATCATTTGAATTAATCCAAGTTTTAATTCCTTGCATTGCATCCCTGGGACATTCTATGACCTTAATCGATGACATTTTATAAAGTTAGTGGATTTATTATTTTAAAATCCAAATAGAAATAAAAACATAAATAAATATTTCAATTAAAAATACATATTTCTTCAAAAAAACTAGACTCGAGGTAAAAATTTTTAGTTTATTAGAAAATAAAGAAACAGTAATAAAAATAAAGTTTGCCTGAAACCAAAATATTAGACCTAAAATTAAAAACTGTAATTCTGAACTCAAATTATCGTGGAAAATAAATCCTGGAAAAAGTGCAATAAAAAATAAACTAACTTTTGGATTCAAAAGATTCATTAACAATCCTTTCTTAAAAAAATCAATATTTTCTAATTGATTTGATTTAATATTAATTTTTTTATTTCTTTTTAAAAAAACCATAATCGCTAAAAAAATAAAATATAATGCACCAATTAATTTTAAAAAAAGAAATATATTTTCATTTTTTTTTATTAATAAACTTAATCCAACAACAACAAAAAAAGTATGAAATAAAAGCCCTGTTGTAAGTCCTAGTGAAGTTATAATAGCAGCTTTTGTTCCTTTAATAAAACTCTGAGAAATAACATAAAGAATATCTGGACCAGGACTAATAGTTAAAATCAAAGAGGAAGCGATAAAGGCAATTAAAACCTCGTAATGCATAAATAATATAAAAGTACAAACTGACTAAACGCAAGCTATGGAATAATAAATAAATTAATTATTTTTGCTATCAAATTAATAAAATGTTACAAATTAAAAAGTTAGAAGATGATTTAAAAGAAACTAGATCTAATCTTGTATACCATCCTCTATATCAAGCACTTAACACTAAAGAAAAATTAATAACCTTTATGGAAGATCATGTTTTTGCCGTTTGGGATTTTATGTCTTTAATTAAATCTCTACAAAGAAATTTAACCTGTATTAATGTGCCTTGGACTCCAAATTCAAATAATTTTTCAGGAAAATTAGTTAATGAAATAGTGCTAGCAGAAGAAAGTGATATAGATTTAAATAATAATCCAAAAAGTCACTTCGAATTATATCTTGAATCCATGCAACTAATTGGCGCCAACACTTCACTAATTGATAGTTTTGTAAGAGAAGTTAATAATTCTCAATCTTATTTAAAAAGTGTAAAAAAAATTGAATTACCTATTGCAGTAAAAGAGTTCATGGACTTTACTTTTGAAATTATTAAAACTAATAAAAATCATGTAATAGCTAGCGTTTTCACATTTGGAAGAGAAGATCTAATCCCAGATATGTTTATACAAATTGTTAAAAAGCTATCAAGTGAAAAAAACATAAAAGCAAATCTTCTTATACATTATTTAGAAAGGCACATTGAGTTAGATGCTGACGAACATGGACCTATGGCCCTAAAAATGGTTCAAGATTTGTGCGGAAATGAACCCCTTAAATGGGAAGAAGCTACTCTAGCTTCTCAAAAAGCACTTAAAATGAGAATTAAATTATGGGATTCTATTTTAGAAAAAATTTCATAATAAGTTCAAATAATTTTTAATTTTTACATGATAATTTTTAAAAATAATTTTTGTCTTTTATTTTATATATTAACGCTCCAAAAATAAAATTATGAAAAAAATATTAGCATTTATTCTTATATCTGTTGTAAGTATAAATTTCAATTTCTCTCAGCTTTCAAAAGCAAAAAAGTTTGCAAAATCAATTACTGAAAAAGATTTAAGCAAGCATTTACATATTTATGCCTCTGATGAATTTGAAGGAAGAGATACCGGGGAACCAGGACAAAAAAAAGCAGTAGAATATCTTAGAAATTATTATAAATCTATTGGTGTGGAACCTGGAGATCCAGATAAAGACTATTTCCAACCAATGACTCTGGATATAAGAGGAAGAAGAGGTGAAAAAGGAAAGACAGTTGACTCTGAAAATGTAATTGCTATTATTAAAGGATCTGAAAAACCAGAGGAATATGTTATAATTTCTGCACACTTAGATCATGTTGGAGTTGAAAATGGAGAAATTTATAACGGAGCAGATGACGATGGTTCAGGAACGGTTGCTTTATTGGAAATTGCAGAAGCTTTCAAAAAAGCTGTTAAAAGAGGAAAAGGTCCGAAAAGATCAATCGTTTTTCTTCATGTTACCGCTGAAGAAAAGGGATTATTAGGTTCAAAATATTATACTGACACTGATCCTATTTATCCTCTTGAAAATACGGTAGTTAATTTAAATGTTGATATGATTGGGAGGATTGATCCAACTAGAGAAGCTAAAAACAGAGACTACATATACTTAATAGGCTCTGACCATGACAGCAAAGATCTTCATGATTTGTCTGAAAAAACTAACAAAGAAACATTAAATATGACTTTGGATTATAGATTTAATGACAAGAACGATCCTAATAGATTTTATTACAGAAGTGATCATTATAATTTTGCTAAAAATGGTATACCAATAATTTTCTATTTCACAGGAACTCACGAAGATTATCATAAACCTACAGATACTGTTGAAAAAATTGAATTTGATTTATTAGAAATGAGAACTAAACTTATTTTTTATACTGCATGGAATATTGCCAACAGAAACGAAAGATTAGTTGTAGATCCCAAACCTGAAGATTCTACTGAATCTTATTCTCATTCAATAGAAGAATTAAAATCTTTTGAAGGAGTTTATGGAAGTGATGGATTTCCATTACAGTTTAAAGTATATGTGAAGGGTAAAAGTTTAACTTTATTACCAGTTGAGAGATCAGAGGAGGAAGCTATGGTTCTCGATGAAGCAGGAGAAAATAAATTTAAAATGGAAATGGCAGGACTTGAACTAGAATTTCAAATCAATGAAAGTAAATCTGTTAAAGACAATGGAGTAAGTAAGCAAGTTAAAAAAACTATGAAATTAAAAATCGGAGGAAATGAAATTTTATTTAAATTAATACCTCCTCCTCCACCTATTAATATGATTAATTAATCAAAAATAAAAAAAACCTAATACTATCAAGTTTTCTTATTATTACAAATCTTAAAATTAATTATTATGAAAAAAATTTATTCAATTCTAACTTTTATAATCATTGTTTCTTGCGCTTCTAATGAAGAGGAAATTGCTATTAGTGAACCTACAGAATTCACCTTTAAATATAATTTGCACAGCAGTTTACCAGCAGATTGGATTACTGAATTCTACGTAATTATGAAAAACTTAGATGATTTAATTCCAATTAAACACACTAATTATTTTTATGAATTACCTATGTATGTCTGGAATAGCAATGTTGATAAACCTTACAAAGATAAAATAGGAAATGCTTCAGGCTCTTCTATTAGTGGAAATGGGGGTTCAGTAAACGACAAGTACATGGTTTTAGAAATTCCAAAAGAAGAGTTTGAATTTAAATCAATGCATAGATATTCTGTTATTGATCATGAATACTTTCACGTATACCAACTGTCTCTATCAAAAAATTTTTTTGATCGAAACATCGAATTAAAATGGATGTCTGAGGGTGGTGCAGCAACATTTGAATCTCTTTACATACAACAACATTACTCATTTAATTATTTCAAGGAGGACCAAGATAGAGTAGATATATCTGTAATTAACAATCCTTCCATTTTTGAAAAATACTCTTCATCCAGTTCAGTAGATTCTAATTATTCCTCTTCAGTTTTTATGGTTTTAGTTCTTGTAAAAGAATTACAGAAGAAGGGTTCAACTGAGTCTGAAGCTTTTAAACTAGTTTTAAAAGATTATTGGTTAAGGAATCCTACTGATAATAATTGGAAGACTGTATTTTTAGAAGTATTTAATATAAGTGTAGATGAATTTTATACAAACCTTAAGTCGTACACTAACGATATAAAAACAGTGTTGCCAAGTGAAAGTTTAAAACTAGAAAGTATATTTTAAATATTAATATTATTATTTTAAAATTGGATAATTTAAGCATGATAATTAATGGATAAACAAGAGAAATCTAAAAAAAATAGTAAAGAAAATCTTGGAGGATCTTATAAATTTAAAATTTCTGCTAAGTATAAGAAACCAAAAACAAGAGGAGATAAGAATTTTAATAAAAGAAATAAAAAGAAATAATGTATGTTATTTATAAATGAAAACTTTGATATTCAATTTATATTCTTGATAAATTAAAATTTAACAAATGTGGGTAGAGAAAAGTTATGTAAAAAATCTCCTTTTTTATTAAGCGTTTATTAAAAATAGCCAGATTTTTTTCCACATTAAGTATAATAGATGCCCTGAAATTAGACCTATAGTTAGTATCCGTTGATTTTTATGTCCTCCTTTGAAAAAACTAAACTTTTTAACCAGTAAATAAGATATTCCAATACTTATTAAAATCCATAAGCCAAAAGCAGAATAATCAACTAGTGTGAATCCTTTCATAATTAATTTTAAATATAAATATATAAATTATTTAAAATGTCAGACAAAATTGAATTAAAAGAAGTTAATCTAGACAAGTTTCCCAAACAGGTTTGTTAGATTCTGTTAGGGCTGAATTCTTATTAAAACTTGAAGGTTCTGTTGTAATATTAGTAACACACCATATATATATTTTGATTAAATGATTTGAGATATACTTCATAATCTTTAAGTAAAACTGATTTTATTATTTAAACCAATAAAGCAATCCTATTCCAAACCCACTCCCTTTTATCGTATATCCGTCTATATTTGAAGAATTATTTAATTGAGTTGAATAGGATACTCTGGCAGACGCATTAGATCCTAAATCAAATCCCAGACCTAATCCACCTGAAAAAGATGTTTTTTTCACCACATCAGTATCAACATCTCCTAATGCCATACCAATTCCGACCCCACCTGTTATGTGAAATCCCGAAGTTTCTCCACCTGTATAGAATTTAAGAATTATAGGAATTCCTAAAGCTTCTGATTCATCAGAAAATCCAAATGAAATACCATATTCTATAGACGTAGCTTGACTTAATACTGAATTATTATAAACTCCTACAGAAAAAGAACTTACGTTAGCTGTGCTTAAACTTAAACCTCCCATCTCAGACCCAGAAATTGAAGCTTTGGAGCTTCCATAACCCACTCCAATTCCGAATTGTGAATATGAGTAAATAGTGATAATGCGAATAATAAAATTATTTTTTTCATAATATTTATTTTAGCATTGAATTTAAATTGAATATAGTAATGAAAAACTGTTTTCTCCCTTTATAGATTATTATGTCTTTGTATAGTACAGGTCTTTTGTAGCTTTAAATAAGTTCATTGATAATTTCTAATTAAAAAGGGACTCAATTTCTTGAATCCCTTTTGGGTGGAAGAGCGGTCTCGAACCGCCGACCTCCTGAACCACAATCAGGCGCTCTAACCTACTGAGCTACAACCACCATTTAACAAGGTGCAAATTTATATTATTTTATGATATAATTATTAATTCTTTTAAAAAATTTAGTGTAAAAAATATATGTTATGATTTAATATTTTTCAAATTTTGGAAGTTATATGACAGTTTGTGTTTAAAAAAATGATTGATTAATCAATGTTAAGTTTTTTTAATTACTACCTATTTTCGAAAACAACTATCCTACGACTATTAAAAATTAAATTTTAAACTTCTGATTATAAGATGTTTATATTTTAATTTTTAGTTGTAATTCTAACAACAAGTAACATTAGACAAGCAATAATAAAATCTTACAAAAAATCGGAATTATACAAAGAGATAGTTGTGTTTACAAGAATATTAATAAGATTTAAAATAACTTGATTTATTTATTGGATATTAATTGCTTAACCATTTCTTTTAGTTCATCAATTTCTGATTGTTGTTGACTCATTTTAATATCTTGTTCTTTAAGTGCATTAATAAGCACAGGTACAAGTCCTTGATAGTTTACTGCTAACATCTCATTTTCGTCCACACTTACTAGTTCAGGAAATACCTTTTCTATGTCTTGAGCCAATACACCTATTTTTTGTTTACCGTTTTTTTTCATTTTGTAAGACTTACCATCTATTAGTAATAGTCTTGAAAGTGTAGAACCAAGTGATACGATGTTTAATTTAAGTCTCGCATCAGATGAAACCACTACATCGCCACTTACAATTAAATCATCCGCAAAAGTTGCATCATCTCCTGACAATGTAAGCACAGCATTGGAAGCTGTTCTTAAACCTGCTGCATAAACAGTAGCTCCAGAATCTTCTCCCATATAAACTGCTGTCACATCGGAATTACCAAGAACAACAGAGTTATCTGTCACACCTGAAGCATTATAACCAATCATTGTTTGATTAGTAGCATCACTTGTACTTGCCATCGCATTAAAACCTAATGCCGTGTTGTTATCTCCTGTATTGTTGTTATATAAAGACTGATGCCCAGATGCTGTATTGTAAGACCCTGTAGTGTTAGATATCAAAGACCCATAACCAGATGCTGTATTATTACCACCTGACGTATTAGCATTTAAAGACTCATACCCTGATGTTGTATTATAAGACCCCGTGGTATTAGCATATAAAGACCTCCATCCAGATGCTGTATTATTTGATCCTGTGGTGTTATATCTTAAAGACTTAAACCCTAACGCTGTGTTACTATCCCCTTTGGTGTTATATCTTAAAGACTCATACCCAGATGCTGTATTATTAGCACCTTTCGTGTTAGCAAATAAAGAATTATATCCAGATGCTGTATTATAACTCCCTATAGTGTTAGAATTTAAAGCTCTTGTTCCATTAGAAGTGTTACCTCTTTGCGCATTTAAACTAAATCCGATAGATAATGCGACAATTATAATTAGTTTTTTCATAAGACTAATATAAATGATTGTTAAAAATAAGTAACCCTAGAACTGCTAAAATTTAAAGTTATGAACGAAAAGTATAATCCAACAATAAAATAATCTTAAAAGAGTATCAATAATAAGGTTTTTCTTAAGGAAATAATACATTCCTTAAGTCATTTACATCTTACTTAAAGTAAAATAGTGATATGAAAAAAAAATCAGTAATTGATATCTTGCCATTGCAGTTATTCTTTTATTATTCTTTCTTGTTAGGACTAAACTTACGTTGGGTATGTATGGAAGATTGTTTGCTTTAAATTAATATTTGAAAAATAATAATAAAAACCATAAATAGGCACTATCACATAATGTGTTGTAACCACCTTTTAACGAGGAACTAATTTAATAGGTTAGTTAGAGATTTAAAAAAAATTATTTAATATCGTTTAAATTATTTATCCCAATAACTCTATTTGTAGTGAACCCTTCTGCATTATTTACGCCGATTAGCCTTCCTAAATCAGAGGAACGATTAATTACATCATTTAAAAAATTCTTTTTACTAATTAATGTTTCAGGTTCATTATTATTTGGATCAAAAAATTGAGATTTATATGCTTTTATCGATTCCAATTTAAGATTAACAAATCCAGAGATATCCACCAAAAAATCAGGAGAAGAATTTTTCCATTGAATGTAATGATAAACAGATTTAGGCCTCCAAGAAGATTGATAAGAGTCCCCTGATTTAGTTTTGACCTTAACCAGTCCACTTAAAAAGCAAGAATCACTAACTAAACTGGCTCCTTTTGGATGATCAATATGCCTATCATCTTGAGCATTACATAGAACTATTTCTGGTTTATATTTTCTTATATATTCAATAACTTTTAATTGATGAATTTGATCATTTAAAAAAAATCCATCTTTAAAATTTAAATTTTCTCTAATAGAAACTCCTAATATATTAGACGCATTAGTAGATTCAGAATCTCTGATTTCTGCACTTCCTCTTGTGCCTAATTCCCCTCTTGTTAAGTCAATTATACCTACTTTTTTACCTTTTGAAATTTCTTTTGCAATCGTACCACCACATCCTAATTCTACATCATCTGGATGAGCACCAAAAGCCAATATGTCTAATTTAATTTCTTTCATATTTTATTTAAAGCTTGCGCTAAATCTGTTTCTAAATCTATATAATCTTCAATACCTACAGAAAACCTTAATAAACCATCTGAAATCCCGAACTTTATCCTTTGTTCTTTAGGGATTTTAGCATGAGAGGTTAATGCAGGAGATGTAATTGTAGACTCTACTCCACCTAGACTCATTGCTGGTTTAATTATTTTTAAGAACCTTGTAAACTCATTAGATTTTTTTTCATCTTTTAATTCAAATGAAAGCATTCCTCCAAAACCTTTCATCTGTTTTTTTGCGAGTTCGTGTTGTGGATGACTTTTCAAACCTGGATAATATACGGCTTTAATATTTTTATTATTGTTCAAAAAATCCGAAATCTTTAAAGCATTTTCGTTTTGAGCATTAACCCTTAATGATAAAGTTTTAATGCTTCTATCTAAAAGCCATACTGTATGTTCACTTAAATTACCACCATAATTTATTGAAGATTCAAAAACACGATCAATAATGTCATTACTAGATGATATTGTTCCCGCTAAAATATCGCTATGTCCCCCAAGATATTTTGTGGCACTATGAACTATAATGTCTATACCAAAATCGTTTGGGTTTTGGTTAATTGGACTTGCAAAAGTATTGTCAATTATAGAAATTAAATTATTTTTTTTAGCTAAATCAGAAACTTGTTTTAAGTCAACTAACTTTAAAAGAGGATTACTGGGAGTTTCAATATATATGATTTTAGTGTTTTGTTTTATTTCTCTTTTGTAATCATCGATCTCTAAAGATTCAACAAAGGTATAATCTATATTAAACTTCGTAAATTCTTTTACAATTAAATTCAAAGTTCCTCCGTATAAAGAAGATTGAAAAACAACATGATCTCCCGATTTAAGAAAGGAGAACATTGAAGCAAATATTGCAGCAATTCCTGATCCAAAAATTAAAGATTTTTCACAATTTTCTAAGGAAGATATTTTTTTTGAAAGTGCTAATTGATTTGGAGTATTAAAATATCTAGGATATTTATTATGCTCTACATCAATATAATCATAGGCAGTACTTAAATAAATAGCAGAAACTACACCTTTATATTTTTTATCTAATAATTCTCCATGATGAATGCAACGTGTGTTAAATCCTTTTTTTTTTTTCATTGCTATTAACTCTTAATCCAATCTAAAACAACAGGATCATCTGGTTTAACTCTGGGGGATACAATTTTCACTAAAAAACCTTCTTTATCTATTAGATATTTCTGAAAATTCCATTTTACAGATGAATCTTTGTACCCATTTCTATCTTTTTCAGTCAAAAACTTATATAACGGATGCATGGCAGAACCTCTCACAGATATTTTTTCCATCATTGGAAATGAAACACCATAGTTTTCTAAACAAAATTTAGCAATCTCCTCGTTTGAACCTGGTTCCTGCCACAAAAAATTATTAGATGGAAAACCTACAATAACAAAATCATCGGACTTGTAGTCTTTATATAATTTTTCTAATATCTCGTACTGATAGGTCAAGCCACATTTTGAAGCTGTATTTACAATCATTACTTTTTTCCCTTTCAAACTTGACATGTCAAATTTATTTCCTGATAAATCAGTAATTTCAAATTGATGTATTGTTTCTTTCATTTGTTTAAAGTTTTGTGTAAAAGTAAACTGACTTATAAATAAGATTAGTAAAAAAATTGAGTTTTTCATAGATGACAAATATAGGATAACTTATAATATTTCCGCACTCAATCCAGCTTGAAGTAATTTTGTACACCTCGGCTTAAGATCAGAAATTGAACCAGACTTTACACCACATTTACCTTTATAATGAACTATAAGCGAGCACTGTTCAGCCTGTTCGGATGAGTGATCACAAACTTTAATTAAAGTTTTAATGACATGGTCAAAGGTATTTTCGTCGTCGTTGTAAAGAATAATTTCATTTTCATGATCTGTTTCAGTCATAACTAATTCTTTCTCTGATATTTTTTCTTTAGTACTCATATCAACTCCAATTTACGAAATTTTAATTCGAGCTACTTGCTTCAATAATTAAATTGAAATCCTTAGCAGATAAGGAAGCTCCACCAATAAGACCCCCATCTACATCTTTTTTGTTAAAAATATCGTTAGCATTTGATGGTTTTACACTTCCTCCATATATTATAGAGACGTTTTCAGAAACACTTTTACCATACGATTCAAAAACACAATTTCTCACAAACTCATGCATTTCTTGAGCTTGTTCGGGTGATGCTGTTTCTCCTGTACCAATCGCCCAAACTGGTTCGTATGCTAAAATTATCTTTCCCCATAATTCTTTATCCATTTTTAATATTGTATTATCTAGTTGTCTTCTTACAACTTTGAAGTGATTATTTGATTTCCTATCGGAAAATTCTTCTCCAAAACAAAAAATAATATTTAAATCATTACTTAAAGTAAACCTAACTTTCTCTAACAAAATTTTATCACTTTCATTAAAATAAGCCCTTCTTTCAGAATGTCCAATTAAAGCTCTAGATATTCCAATACTTTTTAACATTTCAATAGATACCTCGCCAGTATACGCTCCCTCTTTATTTTGATGAACGTTCTGGGAAATCACTTCTATAGAAGAATTCTTAAGTAGATCAACAGAGCTTTTTAAAAAAGGATAAGCAGGTGATATCATTACACTTACATCTTTATGATTTTCAAATTCTTTTAATTCTTCAATAAGAGATTTAGTCTTATTAAAATTATTATTCATTTTCCAATTTCCAGCTATAATTTTTTTTCTCATTATTTATATTTTTTTAATCAAGTTTAACTTTTGGATCTAGCCAAGAATAAATTACATCTACAAAGATATTAATCAAAATGAATATAAATGCAATAGTTAGTACAGCACCCATTAATACAGGAACATCTAAAGTGTTTAGGGAGTCTACTATTTGTTTACCAAGCCCATTCCATCCAAAAATATATTCAACAAATACAGATCCAGCTAACATACTTGCAAACCAACCTGACAAAGCAGTAATCACAGGATTTAGTGAATTTTTAATTGCATGATTTTTAATAATCTGAAATTTTGTTAAACCTTTTGCATATGCTGTTCTAATATAATTTTGAGATAATACTTTCAAGAGAGAATTTCTCATCATTTGAGAAATAACTGCAACAGGTCTAATACCTAAAACAATAGATGGTAAGATCAAATTTTTTAAATTTATTGTTAAATTATCTCCATAATCATCAAGTTCATATAAACTACCTGTCATGTTCAGTCCAGTAATATCGTTTAATACATATCCAAATAACCATGCAAACAAAATTGCACTAAAAAAAGAAGGGACACTCATGCCCAGTGTACTCAAAAATTGAATGGAATAATCAATCCAAGTGTTTTTATTTAAGGCTGAAAAAATTCCCAAAAACATACCCAGTATTATAGCTATAATAATGGAGGATATTGCTAATATAGCCGTGTTAGGAAAAGTATTCTTAATTATTTCGATAACTGGAACACCATTCTTTTGATATGATTCTCTTAAATAAGGTGTTTTAAAAACAATATTAAAATCTTTAAAGGATAAAAAATTTATAAAATTGTACTTATCTTCTGTTAAAAAAGAAAGATTATTGGAATTATTATAATGAATTGAAACTAGAGACAAGTCATTCAAATAATATAGATATTGAACAAAAACAGGTTTGTCAAAACCATATTTTTTTTTTAAAACAGTCAGTTGTTCTGAATTTTCATTTTGATCCAACATCATCTGAGCAGGATCTCCAGGCAATACATTAAAAAGAAAAAAAATAATAGTTATGACTCCAAATAAAGTCAAAAACATATTAGATAATTTTTTTAATATCCAATACATAATAGTTTTATTTTTCTTCAAGATGAATTAAAGCAAAAACAGAATAGTTAATCATATCTTGATAATTTGCATCAATTCCTTCACTAACAAGAGTTTTACCTTGATTATCTTCAATTTGCTTTATTCTTAATATTTTTTGAATTATTAAATCAGTGAGCGAACTAACACGCATTTCTCTCCATGCTTCTCCATAATCATGATTTTTATTCTCCATTAAGGATTTTGTCTTGGCTAAATGAATGTCATATAAACTTAATGCATTATCCAAATCTAAATCAGGTGATTCTACCACTCCTTTTTCGATTTGTATTAATGACATAATAGAATAATTAATAATGCCTTTAAATTCTGATACTTGTCCTTCGTCTACTTTTCTGATTTTTTTAGTTTGTAAGCTTCTAATTCTTTGCGCCTTTATAAATATTTGATCAGTCAACGAAGATAATCTAAGAATCCTCCAAGCACTCCCATAGTCTTTCATTTTATTTAAAAAAAGATCTCTACAGTTTGAGGTAACTAAGTCGTACTGGTTTGAAGTTTTTATTGCCAAATTAAATTTTATGTAAATTTCGTTGAAATAATTTAAATAGGTAGTTTAGTTTTGTAAAAGTTATTAAAAAAATAAAAATGACGATCAATTTAAATGGAAAATTAATGGATTTATCTTTACCCAAAGTAATGGGTATTTTAAATGTCACACCTGATTCTTTTTACGATGGGGGGAAGTTTAGTTCAGATAAAAAAGTTTTAGATCAAGTTGAAAAAATGATATTGGACGGAGCTGATATAATTGATATAGGCGGTTACAGTTCCAAGCCAGGAGCTAAAGAAGTTAAAACAAAAGAAGAAATTAATAGAGTCATTCCAACTATTGAATTAATTAAAAATAAATTCAGCGATATAATATTGTCAATAGATACTTTTAGAAGCCGGGTAGCTCAAAAGGCTGTTCAAAGTGGTGCATCCCTGATAAATGACATATCAGCAGGTGAATTAGATTCAAATATGTTTAAATGCGTTGCCGAACTAAAAGTTCCATATATCCTTATGCATATGCAAGGAAATCCTCAAAATATGCAAAAAAATCCTAGCTATAAAAATGTAATAAATGAAATTGTAACTGATCTATCCAAAAAGATTTTTTTAGCAAGAAAAGCAGGCATAATAGATATTATTGCTGATCCAGGTTTTGGTTTTGGAAAAACGTTAGAACACAACTATGAAATATTAAATAACTTATCTTTCTTCAAAGAACTAGACTGTCCCATTTTAGTAGGATTGTCTAGAAAATCTATGGTATATAAACTCCTTGATAAAAAGGTAGAAGATTCTTTAAATGGAACTACGTGCTTAAACACTATTTCTATTTTAAACGGGGCTAAAATACTTCGAGTTCATGATGTGAAAGAAGCAAAAGAAGTTATTAAAATAACTTCTTTTTTGAACAAAAACACTTAATTCATTTTTATTACTTTTATATAAATTCTTTAAATTGGATAAAATAAATTTTTTGCTTCCTGAATTCATAAACGTAATTGATATAATTCTCGTTGCAATTCTACTTTACTACGTTTATAAATTAGTCAAAGGCACTGCAGCTATCAATATACTCGTTGGAATTGTTATAATCTATTTAATTTGGAAATTAACTGATATTCTAGAGATGAATATTTTAAGTAATTTACTGGGGCAATTTATTAGTGTTGGAGTTTTTGCGCTCATTGTTGTTTTTCAACAAGAAATAAGAAAATTTCTTTTAATGTTAGGGTCTAACAATCTAACAAATAATAAATTATATTTTAAATATATAAATATTTTTAAACCCTCAAGAGAAATTAATCAGATGAATATCGAGGAGTTTTTGAAAAGCTGTCAAAAATTAGTTAAAACTAAAACTGGTGCTTTATTTATTATAGAAAGAAACAATAGTTTAGACTTTATAAAAAATACTGGCGATAATTTATATTTAGAAATTTCAGCTCCTATAATTGAAAGTATTTTCTATAAAAATAGCCCTCTTCATGACGGAGCTGTTCTTATAGATGGAAATTTCATTACTGCTGCAAGAGTTATTCTACCTGTTTCAGAGAACAAAAACATTAATTCAAGACTTGGCTTAAGACATAGAGCAGCATTTGGAATAACTGAAAAAACAGATGCTATTGCTATTGTAATATCTGAAGAAAATGGAAAAATTTCATTTATTAAAAATGGAGAAATATTTTCTCATAAAAATAATGAAAACCTAAAAACTATGATTGAGGCTGAAATGGTGTAGTTTCAGGTTTTTTAAATTGAATTTCATAAAGATTTCTATAATATCCATTCTCTTTTTTTATTAATTCTTTGTGAGATCCTGATTCAACCAGTAATCCTTTATCCATAACTAAAATTCTATCAGAATTTAAAATTGTAGATAATCTATGTGCAATAATTATAGATGTCTTATTCTCGGTAATTTTTAAGATAGCATTTTGAATTAATTCTTCTGAATTAGAATCTATAGAGGAAGTTGCTTCGTCTAAAATTAAAATAGAAGGATTTTTTAAATAAGCTCTTAAAAAAGAAATTAACTGTCTTTGACCTTGAGATAACATTACTCCTCTCTCTTTCACATTATAATTATAACCATTAGGAAGTGACAAAATAAAATCATGAATTCCTATTTTTTTAGCAGCACTAATAACATTATCAAAAGAAATAGACTTATTCCAAAGTGTAATGTTGTTTAATAAACTGTCAGCAAATAAAAATACGTCCTGTAATACAATTGATATTTTTGATCTTAAAGAAAAAATATCAATATTTTTAATATCCATTTTATCTAATTTTATAGTTCCTTTTTGAGAATCATAAAATCTAGTTAGCAAGTTTACAATTGTTGTTTTTCCTGAACCAGTTGCACCAACAATTGCTACTTTTTCTCCACTTTTAACATTAAA
>ENA-OSJC01001097-OSJC01001097.1-marine-metagenome-genome-assembly--contig:-NODE-1097-length-23139-cov-6.781155_pt1 | contig 23139 bp, 20 predicted proteins | sample MGYA00237885_ERZ534234 | MGnify/ENA primary metagenome ERZ534234 (study PRJEB26413, sample SAMN06343907) | marine metagenome | isolation source: coastal waters | place: Atlantic Ocean: West Antarctic... | reverse complement strand
AATCTCCATCAACATAATAGAGTACTTCATCAGAATCTATATTGCTATGATTGTAAGGAGCTGGAATACTCAGTGGATGGTAATCATAAAGGCGAGGGCAAAAAGAGCAAACCACAAAAGCATCTGTCTCAAAGGTTTGGTGCACCGGAGGCGGTTGATGAATACGACCTGTTATGGGTTCAAAATCATGAATAGAAAAAGCATAAGGATAGTTATACCCATCATAACCAACAACATCAAAAGGATGGGAGGCATAGACCATTTCAATTATTTCGTCGTTCTTTTTTACTTTGATTAAAAAATCACCTTTCTGGTCATTGGTTTCTAGCTCGTAAGGGACTCTAATATCTCGCTCACAAAAAGGAGAATGCTCTAGGTGCTGTCCAAACCAATTACGGTATCTCTTTGGGGTATATATTGGACTTCTAGACTCTACAATAAACAATCTGTTGTCTTGGGTGTCAAAATCTATTTGATAAATAATACCTCTAGGTATTAACAAGTAATCTCCATATTTAAAATCTAGATTTCCCAGGTGAGTTCTCAAAGTGCCCGAACCTTTGTGTACAAATAAAAGCTCATCTGAGTCTGTATTTTTATAGAAGTATTCTTTTAGAGAATTTTTTGGCGCCGCTAAAATAATCGTACAATCACTATTGGTGAGAACCGCTTTGCGACTCTCTAGATAATCGTTTTTTGGAGCTATCTGAAATCCTCTAAAACGGTATGATTGGATGTTATTTTGTTTAGCAATTGTTGGAGCAACGCTGTATTGTTTTTTTATAGCCTTTACCATAGTGGGTCTATGGACATGGTAACTATTTGTGTACATGCCATCAAAACCAATGGTACCAAATAATTGTTCGCTGTATAGAGAACCATCTGGTTTACGAAATTGTGTATGTCTTTTTGGTGGTATTTTACCTAAGGAATGATAACGTGGCATAGATCGGTTTTTGGTGTTACACAAATATCGTAAAAATTGAGCAAGCAACCTTTGTAGAAGGCTTATTAAAATTTAAACCCAAGGCGTACATACAGTTCTCCCACTTCGCGCTCTTTAGAATAGGCGTATTTAAGCTCCAAGGGTCCTAGAAAAGTGTTCAAGCCATAGCCAACTCCAACACCTGTATAGGGTATAGCCTTTAGCCAGTCATCTTTTTGAAAAAGTGCGTCATCCACATTGGCAATATTTGTAAAAAGACTAAGATGGTGGTTTTTTATTATTTCATAATCTAGTGTGATACTTGATTTTAAATACGTGTCACCACGTAAGCTTAGGGCTTCATACCCATAAAAAGGAAGTATGTTATTAATCTGCTTAAACCCATATCCACCAAGCATAAAATCTAAAGAAGAGGTACTAGAGCTACCTATTTTAAAGCCGGTTTCTGTAGTAAATACACTGGTTAGTTTTTTGAAAATTGTTTGAGCATATCCCACCTTTGCTTTGAGTATTGTAAAGGGTTCAAAATTGCTATTACTCCCCTGAGAAAATAAATACAAGTGGGTGTCTGCCTGAAACACTACTCCTTTTTTAGGGAAAAATATATTGTCATAGGTGTCGTACTTTATATATCCAAAGGCGCTGTAGTAATTGGTGGCGTCAAAAATGGTTCTAGGTACATTGTCTGAATCGGTGCCAATGGTTTCAGAAATGTATCTTAAAAATTTATGCTCTACTCCAGCTCCTAATAAAAAAATACGGTTAAAAAGAGTCTCTCCATAGAGTTGATTTGTAAAATCACTGTACTGGAAGTCTATTTTATTTACTGGAAATCCAGAGGTATTATTTAGATCGTTTGCAACAAAATCTGTGGAAACATTTTTGTCAAAAAAATCATAAGATGAGTTAAAACCAAGACTCCAATAAAAACCCTTATCTATGTAATAATTAAAATTATATCTTAGGTTATCTCCCACTATAACATCAAGAGAGGCAATGTCATTATTGGTTAAAAATTGTTTTCTGGTAACATTTAAAAGCACCCCTGTATCAAATAATGGGTCATAGTGAGCCCCTAAGCGGAGCACCATCTTAGACTTGCTTTCTATCACTTTAAAAGATACCGTGTAGTGATTGAATTGGTCTTTTACAAACCTGTAATCTATATCATCAAAGTTACCTGTTGCAGAGAGGTTGTTTACTCCCTCAACAAAAGAAGAGTAACTAACGGTAGCTGGAGTTTTTAGCTTTAACTTCCCTAATATATAAGCAGCTGTATATTGCTGGTTCCCTTCTATAACAACTTGCTTTATATACAAATCTTCTTTGCTGTGGGGCACGGGTTTTAATGCGGCTCTGGGAGTTTGCTGCTGGGCGATGCGCTCTAACTTTTGGGTTACTTGATTGGCAGCCTCAAATCCTGCCTGAACAATCCTATTTGCGTCATCAAAAGATACTACCGAAAACTCCTCTATATTGGGTTTTATAAACACATCTGTGTCTTTTATTTTGGTCTGCATTTGTTTAACAGAAGCGTAGTTATTAACCTGTAAAACAATATCTAGAGCAGAGGTGAGGTCTTTCTTTTTCTTGATACCATCCTGCACGTCAACCCCAATGATAACATCAACTCCTTTGGCCTTAAGTTCTTTTATAGGGTAGTTGTTTACAATCCCGCCGTCTATTAAAATCATATCATTAATTACCACAGGATTAAACAAGGTAGGAAGTGCTCCACTGGCAGAAACCGCTCTTGGTAGATATCCATTTTCTAGCAATACCATCTCTCCATTTTCAGCATTAGTAGCAACACATAAAAATGGAATAGGCAGCTTACTAAAATCTGTTAGGTGGTTTACATGACTGGTCAGTTTTGAGAATAGGTTGTATATGTTTTGCCCATTAGAGAGCCCTGTAGGAAATGAAATTTCAAACCCATCAAAGGGAAGTGTTAACGCATATTTTATACTCTCATCTTTTTCATTAAAAGTCTTAGCTCTTCTAGGTACTTGGTCTTGAATTAGTGTGGAAAAATCTACCTGTTTAAACATCAAATCTAGCTGTGATGCCGTATACCCCGATGCATAAAGCGCGCCTACAATTGCCCCTGTAGAGGTCCCTGCTATATAGTCTATTTTAACCCCAGCTTGTTCTATGGCTTTTAAAACTCCAATGTGCGCTAGCCCTTTTGCCCCGCCTCCACTAAGCACTAGCCCTACAGATATATCCTTGTTGTTTTCCAGTAAAGAATCACCAATTTGAGAAAAACTCAAAGTGGTTAAAAAAATAAAAAAAGTACATAAAATGTGCCTCATGATGGTGTGCTAGTTTTTTACTTTTGTTTGCGCATTGTTAAAATGCACTCTAATTTTTTTGGCCCTACTGGCTCCTATTACCTTTGTTAAATCTTCAAAAGAAGCCTCTCCAATACGTTTGGTGCTTTTAAAAACACGCAACAGGTCTACAACTGTTTTCTCTCCAATACCCTCAATAGTTTCTAGGGCTGTATTTAAGGCCTCTTTACTTCTTTTTTGTCTATGAAATGTAATTCCAAAACGGTGCGCCTCGTTTCTTAGTTGTTGAATAATCTTTAAGGTTTCAGACTTTTTATCCAAATACAAAGGTATGGGATCATCGGGGTAGAACAACTCCTCTAATCTTTTTGCAATTCCAATAATAGCAATTTTACCTCGCAGGCCAAGATCGTCTAAGGCTTTTAGGGAGGAAGATAGTTGGCCCTTCCCACCATCTATAATAATAAGCTGAGGCAACGGTTGGTTTTCTTTCACTAACCGCTTGTATCTCCTAAACACAACCTCCTCCATAGACGCAAAATCATCAGGGCCTACCACTGTTTTAATAGCAAACTTTCGGTAGTCCTTTTTACTTGGTTTGCCGTCTTTAAATACCACACAAGCAGCTACAGGATTGGTTCCTTGAATATTACTATTATCAAAACACTCTATATGGCGAGGCTCTTGAACTAGGCGTAAATCTTTTTGCATTTGCGCCATGATCCTGTTTGCATGTCTAGCCGGATCTACAATTTTAGCCTGTTTAAAACGCTCCATTCTGAAATATTTGGCATTGCGGGTTGATAGATCCAAAATTTTCTTTTTATCTCCTAATTTTGGAATATGCAGCTTCACCCCGGCCTCAACGTTGATTGCAAAGGGCACATACACCTCTTTGGATTGAGAGTTGAATCGTTGGCGCAACTCCACAACGCAAAGCTCTAATAGCTGGGGGTCTGTCTCGTCTAATTTTTTCTTTATCTCTAGGGTGTGGCTTCTAATGATAGAACCAAAAGAAAGTTGCAAAAAATTGACATACCCATAACTCTCATCGCTAATAACGCTAAAAACATCTACATTATTTATGTTTGGATTTACGATAGTAGACTTGCTTTGGTAGTTTTCTAAGGTTTGTATTTTCTCTTTTATACGTTGGGCGTCTTCAAATTGCAAATTGACAGCGTATTGATTCATCTGCTGCTTAAACCCGCCCAAAGACTCTTTAAAATTTCCTTTTAAAAGATTTCTAATGGCATCAATGGCTGTGTTATATGATATTTCAGAATGTAAATTTTCACAAGGACCTAGGCAATTTTCTAGGTGGTACTCCAAGCAAACTTTGTATTTTCCATTGTTTATTTTTTCGTGAGCCAAATCATAATTACAACTCCGCAAAGGGTATAATCCCTTTATTAAATCCAAAAGGGTGTGTACGGTTTTAAAATTGGTGTAGGGCCCAAAGTACTCACTGCCATCTTTGATGAGTCTGCGAGTAGAAAACACTCTTGGAAAGCGTTCTTTTTTGATGCAAATCCAAGGATAGGTTTTGTCGTCCTTTAAAAGGACATTATACTTGGGTTGGTATTTTTTAATAAGGTTGTTTTCTAGCAACAGTGCATCTGTCTCTGTGGCAACTACAATGTGTTTAATGTCAACAATTTGTTTGACAAGTATACGTGTGCGGGCATTATCGTGGGTTTTATTGAAATAAGAGGCAACCCGTTTTTTTAAATTTTTTGCTTTTCCGATGTATAAAAGCTGCCCGTTTTTATCATAATACTGGTACACACCAGGGGTATCTGGTAGGGTAGAAACTTGAAGAACTACTGGTGGGTGTGCCATAGGGTAAAGATAAAAGCATTTTGTGATATTGATAGGTATTCTCTAACGAAATTAACCCATTTATTATTTAATACTAGTCAATGGCTTTATAGAATATAAAAGCTGTTTTTTTAGTACATTGCAACAACCAAGATACCATAGATGAACATTGCTATTCTTTCTCGAGCAGAACAACTGTACTCTACACAAAGTCTTTTAAAGGCTGGAGAGATTCAAAATCATGATATAGAAATCATTGATCCTACCTACTGTAATTTAATGATTGTTAACAACAAAGCTGTTTTACAGTACCACGATCAAATCATTGATGATCTTGACGCTATTATTCCTAGAATTGGCGCATCAAACACTTACAGGGGCTCCTCTATTGTGAGACATTTTGAATCTATGGGTGTTTTTAGTATCGCATCCTCACAAGGTATTATTAACTCCAGAGATAAGTGGACCTGTTTTCAAATACTAGCACAAAAAGGCATTGCTATGCCTAAAACCATACTTGGCTCATACCCTTATCTAGAAGCTTTTGTGAAAGATTTTGGCAACAAGCCCATAGTTATTAAAATACTTGAAGGCACGCACGGGCAAGGTGTTATTTTATGCGAAAACTATAAAAACGCATTAGCTACGGCACAGACCTTGCAGTCTGCAAATGTTAAATTTGTAATGCAGGAATTCATTGCAGAGGCCCAAGGTACAGATATACGGGCCATTGTTATTGATGGCCAAGTAGTTGCCTCGATAAAGCGGCAGTCTAAAGATGGAGAGTTTCGGTCTAATCTGCATCAAGGAGGCAGTGCTAGTGCCATTGAATTGTCAAATACAGAAAAGCAATTGGCAGTTGCCACGGCAAAAGCATTAGATTTACAGCTCTGTGGTGTAGATATATTGTCTTCAAAAAGAGGTCCTTTGGTCTTGGAGGTAAATTCTACCCCTGGTCTAGAAGGCATCGAAACTGCTACAGGAATTGACGTATCAGGAAAAATCATAGCATTTATAGAACAACAAAAAAAATAATTCGTTCTCGTTTTTATGGCATATAACAACACAGACCTAGTTATTCTTGGTGAAAAAATAGCCTTAGGACAACATAAAACCATCAATTTTAGCTTTGCGAAACTCTACACCTCAAGCAAAGTAGAAATCCCTGTTGTTATACAGCGGGCTAAAATACCTGGGCCAACGGTTGTTATCACAGCAGGTATTCATGGAGACGAAATTAATGGAGTAGAAATTGTACGGCAAATCATTGCAAAAAAAATCAATATTCCCCTTTCAGGCACTACCATATGTATTCCTATTTTAAACACCTTTGGGTTTTTAAATGCAGATAGAGCTTTCCCAGATGGAAGAGACCTTAACAGGGTTTTTCCTGGAACTAAAACGGGTTCATTGGCCAGCAGAGTAGCTTATTATTTCACCAAAGAAATACTGCCTTTTGCAGATTATTGTCTCGATTTTCATACGGGAGGTGCCCAACGATTTAATGCATCACAAGTACGCATCACACAACAAAACCCTGAACTATTAAAATTAGCTGCAATATTTAACGCTCCTTTTACCGTATACGCCTCAAATATTTCAAAATCATACAGGGCTACATGTCATAAAATAGGAACTCCCATTTTACTTTTTGAAGGAGGGAAATCACAAAGTAGCAATAAGAATATTGTCTCTCAAGCAGTAGAGGGAGTTATGCGCGTTTTAAATCATCTAGGGATGTTGAGCCCGGATATTGATGTCCCTAAAAAAAAGGCTCCTACTATAGTTATTAATTCCAGTAGATGGATTAGAGCGCAAAAAAGCGGGCTATTACATCTTAAAATTCCTTGCAATAAATATGTGGAGAAGGGAGAATTTTTAGCGACCATCACAGATCCTTATGGCACAATGCGCTTCAAGGTTTTGGCGCCCAACAAAGGGTATATTATAAATGTAAACCAATCGCCTATTGTATATCAAGGAGATGCCATTTTTCATATTTCTACACAAAGCAAAACCATTGAACAGGCGCTACAAGAAAACATAAAATAATGACCAAAGAAACACTTAGACAACACTACAAATCACTTAGAGCTTCCTTGGATACATCTAATATTGCAGACCAAAGCCTTGCCATTGCAAACCAGGTGTTGAAACTGCCTATTTGGGAATTCACCAACTTCCATGTATTTTTACCCATAGAAAATAAGGTAGAAGTAGATACTAGTTATTTGCTAAGTGTTTTACAAGGAAAAGATAAAAGTGTTATTCTCTCAAAATCTAATTTTGACACCCACACCATGCAGCACATCTTGTTGCAAGAAAATACTCGTATTGCAGTTTCAAAATTTGGCATTCCAGAGCCTCAACAAGGGATAGAAGTTATGGCATCTAGCATAGATGTAGTTTTTGTGCCCCTACTTGCTTTTGACAAACAAGGACATAGAGTAGGATATGGAAAAGGATTTTATGATCGATTTTTAAAGCAGTGCGGACCAAATACTCGCTTTGTTGGGTTGTCCTTTTTTGCCCCAGAAAACAAGATCCCTAGCGCCTCACATGATATTGCACTTGATTATTGTGTTACACCAAAAAATACCTATACTTTTTAATGCTTTAAAAAAATATGGGTGTTGCTTTTATTAAAAAGGTGTTCAATAAAAGGTTTGTTTAGGCAAGAGCGCTATCTACTTTGGAAATGTCTTTTTATTAAATACTACCAGCATCCCAACCCCTGTGCTAATGGCAACATCTGCGACATTAAAAACGGGGTCAAAAAAGGTAAAGCGTTCTCCTCCCCAGATAGGTATCCAGTTAGGCAACACTCCATTGTATAGCGGAAAAGATAGCATGTCTACCACCTTCCCATGAAAAAGTGTTCCGTATGGGGCATCTGAAAAGGCAGTAGCTACGTTGGCATAACTAGCGTCAAAAATAAGACCATAAAATACAGAGTCAATAATGTTTCCTAGAGCGCCAGCAAAAATTAATGCAACAGCAAAAAGAAGAATCCCCGCGCTTTTTTTTCTAGCACTATCCCAAAGCCAATATCCAATACCACATATGGCAACAAGCCTAAACAATGTGAGTATTAATTTACCGTAGGTTCCAGGAATTTTTGCCCCCCAGGCCATACCATCATTTTCAACAAATAAAATTCTAAACCAAGAAAACACCCCTACTTCTTCATGAAGTTGAAAGGTTGTTTTGATATAAACTTTAGAAATTTGATCAATCAATAAGATCAAAACTATAAGAAGGATGGATTTTTTTAAGGTCATGGCGTATAAATAACGTAGACAAAAATAACATTATTATTTGACTTAAATCATGAAGCTAAGTCCTGCTTTTGACTCGCTGAGAGATCCTCTAAAAAAGGTAAAATGATTTTGGTATACTAAAAAAGACCTTACAGGAGCGCAAGGTCTTTTTGGATAATTTATATTGAGCACAGTGTGTTACTGCATGTTTTTTGCTTCTATACTTAGGGTTGCGTGTGGCACTAGTTTTAAACGCTCAGGATTGATTAGTTTTTTTGTTACTCTGCAAATCCCATAGGTTTTGTTTTCAATTCTAATTAATGCATTTTTTAGATCACGAATAAATTTTTCTTGACGAATGGCTAGTTGAGATGAGGTTTCTTTACTCATTACTTCACTACCCTCATCAAAGGCTTTAAATGTTGGAGAGGTATCATCTGTACCGTTATTACTATCATTCCTGTAAGCGCTTTTCATGAGCTCTAATTGTTCTTGAGCTGCTACAATTTTCTCTTTTATAAGGGCTCTAAAGGCTTCTAACTCTGTATCGTTATATCTAGTTTTAACATTTGTTGCCATAAGGGTTTGATTTTATTTATTAATACTCAATTTTGTTTGGATACCATCAAAGGAAATTTCAGTGCCCTGTTCCATTTCTACTTTAAATGAAAGGGTATCTGTTAGAGTTTCTTCTTTGATATATTCAAGATTTTGCTCAACTGCGGTGTCTAATAATTCACAAGACAACAAGCTTACATGAATTCTATCTGTAACTTCAAAACCAGAATCTTTACGCAGGTTTTGGATACGGTTAACAATCTCTCTTGCTATTCCTTCATTTTTTAATGTTTCAGAAATAGTGACGTCTAGGGCAACAGTTATTCCATTGCTGTTGGCAACTAACCAACCCTCAATATCTTGAGAACTAATTAGAACATCATCCAAGGTCAATGTAGTACTTTTTTCTGAAATTTTAATAGGCATTTGCCCTTCTTTTTCTAACAAATTAATCTCGTCTTGACCAAGCTGATTAATAACAGCGGCTACCGCCTTCATGTCTTTTCCAAAACGAGGCCCTAGCTTTTTAAAGTCTGGCTTAATTTGTTTCACCAAAATCCCAGAGTCCTGATCAATAAGCTGTATCTGCTTGACATTAACTTCACTTTTAATTAAATCACTAACGGCTTGAATTTCTTTCCTAGCCACTTCGTCTAAGACAGGCACCATAATTTTTTGCAGCGGTTGGCGCACTTTTATTTTCTCTCTCTGTCTTAAAGATAAAACTAAAGAAGATATGGTTTGGGCTTTTTGCATTCTAGCTTCTAAGGCGCTATCAATTAGTGCAGTGTTGGCAACCGGGAAATCTGTTAAGTGAACAGAGATTTTTACCCCATCTTTTGACACAACGGCCACTAAATCTTTATATAGCCTATCCATGAAAAACGGTGCTATTGGTGCGCCCAATTTGGCAACAGTTTCCAAACAAGTATACAGGGTTTGGTAGGCAGATATTTTGTCTTCCCCATAGCTTCCTTTCCAGTAACGTCTTCTGCTCAAACGCACAAACCAATTGCTTAAGTTTTCACCAACAAAATTTTGTACAGCTCTTGCCGCTTTGGTAGGCTCATACTCTGTAAAGGCCTGGTCTACGGTTTGAATAAGTGTATTGAGTTCACTTAATATCCAACGGTCAATTTCTGGGCGCTTTTCGGCAGCAATAGCTGGTTCACTGTAAGTAAAACCATCTAAATTAGCGTATAAAGCGAAGAAGTTATAGGTGTTGTACAGGGTGCCAAAAAACTTGTTACGTACCTCTGCAATACCATCAATATCAAACTTAAGGTTATCCCAAGGATTGGCATTGCTTATCATGTACCAGCGTGTTGCATCGGGGCCATACTTGTCTAAGGTCTCAAAAGGGTCTGTGGCATTTCCTAGACGTTTAGACATTTTTTGCCCGTTTTTATCTAAAACCAACCCGTTGCTTACTACATTTTTATAAGCTACATCATCAAAAATCATAGTAGCAATGGCATGAAGGGTGTAAAACCATCCACGTGTTTGATCTACTCCTTCTGCTATAAAATCTGCTTTGCGCCAGATGTTCTCTACTTTTTCTTTGTTTTCAAATGGGTAGTGCCACTGGGCGTATGGCATAGATCCAGAATCAAACCAAACATCAATTAAATCTGCCTCTCGCTGCATTGGTTTACCGCTATCTGAGACAAGGGTAATTTTATCTACTATGTTTTTATGAAGGTCTACTTTGTTGTAATTTTCCTGCGTAAAATCACCCACAACAAAGTCTTGGTAAATATCTTTTTGTAAAACCCCTGCAGTGACCGCTTTTTGCATTTGAGTCTTCAACTCCTCTATACTACCAATAATAATCTCTTCTGTGCCATCCTCTGTGCGCCATAAAGGTAACGGAATACCCCAATAACGTGAGCGAGATAAATTCCAATCATTGGCGTTGGCTAACCAATTCCCAAAACGTCCTTCTCCTGTTGCTTTTGGCTTCCAGTTAATGGTTTTATTTAGCTCGTGCATGCGGTCTTTAAAGTTGGTCACTTTAATAAACCAAGAGTCTAGAGGGTAGTATAATATAGGTTTGTCTGTACGCCAGCAGTTAGGATAACTGTGCACATACTTCTCAACTTTAAACGCCTTATTTTCTATTTTTAATTTAATAGCAATTTCTACATCTACAGATTTCTCTGGAGCTTGACCATCATCATAATATTCGTTTTTTACATACTTGCCAGCAAATTCTTGAAGCTCTGGTCTAAACTTTCCTTGGAGATCTACAAGTGGCACTAAGTTATCATTGGCATCTTTGACCAACATAGGGGGCACCTGCGGAACTGCTTGTTTGGCTACCAAGGCATCATCTGCACCAAAAGTTGGAGCTGTATGTACAATACCAGTACCGTCTTCTGTGGTTACAAAATCTCCTGCAATGACCCTAAAGGCATCTGCTACTCCCGCGTCTGGTGTTGCATACTCTAGTAACTGCTCATACCTAATTTCTAATAAATCATTCCCTTTACAGTGGGCTGCAATAAAGTAAGGGATTTTTTTATCCTCTTTAATGTAGTTTGATACTACCGCTGCATCTTGTGTTTGCTCGTATTTTCCAGCAAATTGTTTTGCTACTAGGTTTTTGGCAAGAATTACATGAATTGGCTCAAAGGTGTATTGGTTGTAGGTTGAAACAACTACGTAATCAATCTTTGATCCAACGGTTAAGGCTGTGTTTGAGGGTAATGTCCATGGAGTGGTTGTCCAGGCAAGAAAATGCAAGTGATCAAACTTCTTTAAAAAATCTGGCAAGGTACGCTCTACTGCTTTAAACTGCGCCACTACCGTAGTGTCTGTAACATCTTGATAGGTTCCGGGCTGGTTTAGCTCATGGCTACTTAGGCCGGTTCCTGCCTTTGGAGAATAAGGCTGTATGGTATATCCTTTATACAATAAATCTTTATTGTAAATCTGCTTTAAAAGCCACCATACACTCTCCATGTATTTTGGTTTGTAGGTAACATAAGGGTCCTGCATGTCTACCCAATACCCGTAACTTTCGGTTACTTTGTTCCACACATCAGTGTATTTCATGACCGCTTTACGACAGGCCTTGTTATAGTCTTCTACAGAAATTTTATTCCCAATATCTTCTTTGGTAATACCAAGTTGTTTCTCAACGCCAAGTTCTATTGGCAAACCGTGAGTGTCCCACCCTGCTTTACGATCTACTTTAAAACCTTTTTGAGTTTTATAACGGCAAAATATATCCTTTATGGCTCGAGCCATTACGTGATGAATTCCTGGCAATCCATTTGCAGATGGAGGCCCTTCAAAAAACACAAAAGGTGTTGCTCCTTCACGAATGGAAATACTCTGCTCGAAAATTTGTTCTTCTTTCCAGAAATCCAGTATTTCTTCTCCAAGTTTTGGGAGGTCTAAGCCTTTATATTCTTTAAATTTTGTGCTCATCTTGCAAAATCGCGGTAGCGAGTGATTAAGTTTCCAAAAAAAAAGGAAACTTGTTAGTAAAACTATGAATTGTTTAAGGCAGCAAATTTAATCAATTTTAACTAAAAAATAAATGGAATGTCGTTTAGAGAAATATCTATTATTATCCCGTATTGCTTCAAGGGGTAAAATAAGTTGTCTGGTATTTTTATATATTAATTCAAAAAAATAATTTGATGCTAAAAATAATTTTCTTAGCCTTAAAAAAGGGCCTATTTTTGTGATGCATAAAATCTATATTTCATGAATGTATTAGTCTTAGGGTCTGGAGGTAGAGAACATACTTTTGCCTATCAATTGGCAAAAAGTAGCCGTTGTAAAAATCTATTTGTAGCGCCAGGAAATGCCGGTACTGCTGCAATTGCAACAAATATTAGCCTATCTGTTACAGATTTTGCTGCCATAGAACAATGTGTGTTACACAACGCTATTGATATGGTGGTTGTAGGTCCAGAAGACCCTCTTGTTCAGGGTATTGTAGATTATTTTGCAGCTACACCTGGTTTACAGAAGGTGCAAATTATTGGTCCCTCACAAAAAGGAGCTTTATTAGAGGGTAGTAAACAGCGTGCCAAAGAATTTATGATGGCCCACAACATTCCAACGGCAGGGTATGCAAGTTTTACTCCCGAAACACTAGGCGCAGGAAAACAGTTTCTAGAAACACTAAAAGCGCCCTACGTATTAAAAGCAGATGGGCTAGCGGCAGGAAAAGGGGTTTTAATCATCCAAGATTTAAATGAGGCTAAAGATGCTTTGGCAGATATGTTGGGCGGAAAATTTGGCGCAGCCAGTAACACGGTTGTCATTGAAGAATTTTTGGACGGGATAGAACTAAGCGTTTTTGTACTCACAGATGGCAAAAACTATAAAGTACTACCCACTGCCAAAGATTACAAACGCATTGGTGAAGGAGATACAGGATTAAACACAGGAGGTATGGGGGCTATTTCTCCAGTACCTTTTGCCGATGATGCCTTGATGCAAAAAATTGAACAGCGCATTGTAATACCAACCGTAGAAGGTTTGCAGAAAGAAAACATTGATTACAAAGGTTTTGTGTTTATCGGTTTGATTAAAGTGGGTGATGACCCTTTTGTAATTGAATACAACGTGCGTATGGGAGATCCAGAAACCGAAGTGGTTTTACCAAGAATTAAAACAGATTTAGTAGCTGTATTTGAAGCTACCTTCAAGCAAAACTTAAACGCCTTAGATTTTGAACTAGACACCAGGGCTGCCGCAACTGTCATGTTGGTCTCTGGGGGTTATCCAGAGGCTTATGAAAAAGGGGAGGTGATTTCTGGTATTGAGGATGTTTCAGGTTCTATCGTATTTCATGCAGGAACCGCAATGAAGGACGGAGATGTTGTCACTAGTGGAGGGCGTGTTATTGCCGTTACATCAATGGATGAAGATTACAAAGAGGCCATAAAAAAATCCTACCAAAACATAGAAAAACTATCTTTTAACAGGATGAATTTCAGAACCGATATCGGTTTTGATTTATAGCAAAGTACTTGGGGTATTAGTTGTCTCCCCCAAGATATGAGTGTGATGTAGAAGAGGTGTCTTCTTCATTGTTGTCGTTAAATTTCTTTAGCTGGAGCATCCAGTATACAAATGCAACAGAGCCAATAAGCATAAAGAACCAGTTCATAATGTTTGCCGCAGGCCAGTTTTCTAGTTCTAAAGCCCTTAATGCGTTAAAAGGAGCAAATAAAACTTCTTCTGTAAACTCTTGAATTGCGTAGAAAATATCTCTTAAAGCCATATCTTTATATTTATTTCGCAAAAGTATAAAATACCCCATATGCTCACAAGCTTTTTCGGTAAATCTAAACCCATAAATTACATACTTGTTAGTATTGCCATTATAATTGGCTATTTTTTGAGGCTTCTAACAGCCCAAGAGCTGACACTAGGGCTAGGTTCTTTGGGCTCTAATGGAGTTGTTATTTTTTTAATGGTATTTGCGGTTTTATTGTTAGACTTTATCATTAGAAAGAACAATGTCACAAAAAATAACACCTTTGCCATTTTACTATTTGTGCTTTTTGTATTGCTGGTGCCTCAGGTTTACAAATCTCCACAACTCATTTTAGCAAATATCTTCGTGCTACTAGCCACTAGAAGAATTTTGAGTTTAACCACAGAAAAAAATACAGTAAAAAAAATATTTGATGCTACTATGTACATCACTTTAGCTTCTTTTTGTTATGGTTGGGCTATTTTATTTTTTGTGGTGCTATACCCAGCAATTATTAATAAAACTAAATTTAATGTAAGCTATTTATTCATTCCTATTATTGGATTTTTAGGCATCACAAGTATTGCCGTGGCGTATCAGCTTATTGCAACAGGCTCCTATACTTGGCTTTATCACTGGATTCCAGGGAGAGATTTTGACCTGAGTGCTTATGGAGATAGAGGCCTTTTTATTACAACTATTTTTTTACTAAGTATGCTGCTTTGGATGGGCGGGGCTAGACTCACAAAACTAGCCTCTTTGTCAAAAAAAGAAAAACCATCTGCCATTACCATATTGCTTATTATCATTATTAGCGTGGGCATTATAGTAATCAAAACACAAAAAAATGGAAGTGAGCTATTTTTCCTTTTTGCCCCTTTAGCGGCTATTACCTCAAATTATATAGAATCTGGAAAATCAAAAACTCGCCGAGTGTTTAATGAGGTGTTTTTATGGTCTTTGTTTGCCCTAGTGCTAATCTTCCCTTTTATCTAAATAGCACTTGTTTAATAAGTGAGATGTCTTCAAAACCCTATATGATTGCTCTTATGCTATGAAAAATTTATGATACCTTTGTAGTCTAGACACTAACACATTATAATATATTTTCCATGAATTTTAGCGAGATTGCAAACACCGTTTTTAAGCAAGTGATAGACACCTATCACATCATAAATACTGTAGACCAACCTTTTACAAATAGCTACACCAAAGAGACTCATTTATTGGAGCACTTATTGTATCGTAAATGCTGGATTGACACTGTTCAATGGCACTATGAAGATATCATACGTGATCCTCAAATTGATCCTGTAGCTGCACTTACCTTGAAACGTCAAATTGACGCCAGTAATCAAGACCGTACAGATATGGTAGAATATATAGACAGCTACTTCTTGGATACTAACAAAGACATAGCAACGCTCTCAAATGCAACTATTAACACAGAAAGCCCAGCATGGGGAGTAGACAGGCTCTCTATTTTGGCTTTAAAAGTATTTCATATGCACCAAGAGGCAACGCGCGGCGATGCCTCACAAAGCCACCGCGATGGATGTCAAACGAAGCTTAACATCTTGCTAGAACAGCGCGTTGATTTGAGTACCGCCATTGACCAGTTACTGCATGATATCAAAACAGGAAACAAGTACATGAAGGTATACAAGCAAATGAAGATGTATAATGATGATGAGCTAAACCCAGTATTGAGAGGGCAAAAATAACTCCTTTTTTACCTAAGTTAATTATATTGAAAACCGCAGCACACATTTTGGTAATTCGCCTTTCGGCCATGGGAGATGTGGCTATGCTGGTTCCTGTTTTGCGGGTGCTTACGGCAAGATACCCAAAGCTCAATATTACTGTTGTTACCAAAGGTTTTTTAGCGCCGTTGTTTGAAGACCTTAAAAACGTGAGGGTATTACCTGCAGATCTTAAGGGTGCACACAAAGGGTTTTTAGGTCTATTGCAACTAGCAAAAGACGCTAAAGAGTTAGATATTACTTGTGTTGCAGACACCCACAATGTTTTAAGGTCTAAAATTATCAGGTCCTTATTGTGGCTTCAGGCACTAAAAACGGCAAGCATAAATAAAGCAAGGGGCAAGAAAAAACAACTTACAAATGCCAAAGGCGGCAAATTACAAGCCCTTAAAAAAACCCATGAGCGGTATGCAGATGTTTTTGCCAAACTTGGATTTCCTATAAATTTAACAGAACATCAATTTCCTGCAAGAAAAGTTCTCTCTGCAAAGACACAAAAACTTATAGGCCTTAGCTCTAAAAAGTTTATTGGTGTGGCTCCTTTTGCAGCCCACAAAGGTAAAGCATACCCGCCTCATCTAATGAAACAGGTGATAGCGCAATTAAGCAGCTCTGGAGATTATGCAATTTTTTTATTTGGAGGTGGCGCTACAGAAATAGCACAACTAGACAAGCTCTCTAATGGTTTTGAAGGGGTTACAAACATGGCGGGGAAACTTTCCTTTACCCAAGAACTGGAGCTTATATCAAACCTTGATGTGATGCTTGCCATGGATAGTGGTAATGGTCATCTTGCTGCTTTATATGATATTCCTGTACTTACCATTTGGGGTGTTACGCATCCTGCTTTGGGGTTTGCTCCTTTTAACCAAGAGGCAAAAAATCAACTCCTCGCAGATAGAACAAAATATCCTTTAGTACCAACCTCTGTGTATGGTAACAGCTATCCTGATGGATACCAAAAAGCCATAGAAACGATTTCTCCTGGCGCTGTTGTTGAAAAAGTAGTGTCTTTATTACAATAAGAATTCTCTAGATATCATCATAATCCAACACCACTGTTGGGGTAACAGGATGTGCTTGACAGGTAAGTACAAGTCCTTCTGCTACCTCACTATCTGTTAAGATTTGATTTTGGCGCATTTCGGCTTTACCCTCAATAACTCTACCAATACAAGAGCTGCAAATACCTCCTTGACAAGAGTAAGGGGCATCCAGTTGTTTTTCTAGTGCCGCCTCTAGAATGGTTTTATTTTGAGGCATTGTAAATTGCTCTGTAACCTGATCAACAATAATAGAAATAGACGTTGTACCATCCTTTACTGTCTCTGGTGCTGCTGCAAGAGTTGTGGTAAATAGTTCGAAATGAATGTGCTGTTTTGAAACTCCAGATGCTACAAGTGTATTTGAAACTTCATCAATCATGGCCTCTGGGCCACATATAAAAAAGTCCTTAAAAGAGTTTTGTTTGTACTTATTGGTTAGGTAATAGCTTACAACGTTTTTATCAATACGGCCTCGAGCTGCGTTGGTTTCTTGAGAGCGGCTATAAATATATTCTACAAAGAATCGCTCTGGAAACTGAGCCTTTAACTGCTCAATAGTTTCATAAAACATAGCCTCCTGTTTTGTTTGATTTCCGTAAACAAGTAAAAAGGTGCTGTTAGATTCCTGCTCTAGGACTGTTTGAGCAATGGATAGAATTGGGGTAATTCCACTTCCTGCTGCAAAGGCGGCAACATGATGCGCCTCTTGAGAGTTGGGGTTAAGGGTAAATTTTCCTTGGGGAGGCATTACCTGCAAAACATCACCCACTGCCAATTGATCATTGGCATAGACAGAAAAAGTACCATTAGCTACTTTTTTAATACCTACTGTAAGCAGACCACTTGATGGTGAGCTACAAATAGAATAGGCGCGCCTTACTTGGTCCCCGTTTATAGTGTGATTTAAAGTAATATATTGTCCTGCCGAGAAACTAAAAGACGTTTTAAGTGCTTGAGGAACATCAAAAGTTACAGCTACAGAGGTAGGGGTTTCTTGTTTTATTTCTGATATTTTTAAGGCATGAAAATCGCTCATATAATTCAATTTTTTACAAAAGTAATGAAGTCTGTTACCTAAACCGACTTAATTTTGTGTTAAATAACCCCCTTTGGTGTTTCCATGGCTAAGGGTAAATACTTCTTGCGGTACTTTATAATTAAAGCTACTGCTCTCCACCCTACCCATACAATTATTGCTCCCCAAATACCTATAAGACCCCATCCCATATAGTTTGAGAGTAACAGCATAGGAATAAAACCTAAAAAAGTAGACCCTAATAATACATTTCTTAGATAGGCCATTTCGCCCAGGCCTTTAAAAATTGCATCAAGGGTAAATGCTATGGCGTTAAAGGGCAAGCAAATTAATACCATAAAAAACATGCCTGTAAATATACTAAGTACCAAAGGATCTTTATTGAAAATGAGCCCCACATAGTTGTAACAAAACACCCCGGCTAAAATTAAACCTATGGCTACAATGGTGTTATACAAGGTTACTCTTTTGGTTAATTTCCAGAGAGAGAGGTAGTTTTTTGCTCCAAGAAGCCTGCCTCCAAGAATATTTCCGGCAGCGCCATACCCGTCTAGAAAAAAGGCCGTAAACAACCAGATATTCATGGCAATGGTATGAACTGCAACATACTCTTTGCCAAGTCCTGCAGCCTCTCTTGTGGAAAGTATAAGGGCAACATTTAACGCAATAGAGCGTAAAAATAAATTAGCACACATACTAACAAGGCGCTTGATTTGAGGGTGCAATGGAAACTCAAGGCGTAAAGATACCTGGGTTTTTTTTAATACCAGTACTAAAGATAATAGTGCCATTACACCTTGAGCCACTAAACTTGCCCAAGCAGCGCCAACAACACCCATAGGAGCTATAAAACTATCTAGGCCATATACAAGTAAAAAGTCAAGTCCGATATTTACCCCTGCACCAATGGCTGCGATTATCATGGGCCAAAAAGTGTTTTGCAGCCCTCTAAAAAGTCCAAAAACAGCGAAGGTGAAGAGCGTCAAAGGGAAGCCCCAAACCCTAATGTTGTAATAGGCTATACTTAGGTCTAAAATCATACCCTTTGCATTGAGGAGTGTGAAAATTTCTTCCACAAAAAAATAGGTAGAACCCAACACTATAAGACTCAATAAAATATTAAAAAAAATGGCCTGGGCCGGAAAACTTCTTAAATCTGCAAGGGTTCCTGCGCCTACATTTTGGGATACAATAGCGCTTATGGCGCTTCTAGTTTGAGCTAAAATCCAGATAAGAGCAGATAAAAACACGCCAACAATACCAACGGCAGCCAAAGACTCTGTTCCAAACTCAGGAATATTGCCAACCACGGCAGCATCTGTACTAGATAGTATCGGCTCTGCTATGCCTGCAATTATGGCGGGTATGGCTAGTTGCTGTATGCGCTTAAAAGAAATATCAATCATGATAAGGGTAAAAGTACACTATAAAACAAGTTCATAACAATAAAAAGGATGCTGACTTTGATTGGGGAAATAAATGTTACCAAGGCGTTGATAGCCTCTATTTTTATAAAATTGCTGGTTGCGTTTGTTTTCACTAAAGGTGTCTAATCTTACAGATACTGCCGCATTTGATTTTGCAAACGATTCGGCAAAATCCATTAGTTTCCTTGCGTAGCCTTGTTTTTGAAATACTGGAGACACCGCCAGTCTATGGATATAGTAGTGTTTTGTGTCTTGAGTGAGCCAAGAAACAGCATCGTACTCGCTATCTTTAATACTAGATATTGTTATACAGCCCACTAGGGTGTCTTGGATGTATAAAACATACAATTCTCCTCTATTAAAGTCTTTGTCAAAGGCCTTTGTATTGGGGTAGTGTTGGTTCCATTGAAATATGTTTTCACTGATCATGTGGGCGGCACACAACTTAGTGATAGCAATAAGTTGAACAATTTCTGATGCTTTAGCTTTTCTAATCATATTTATAACGTAATTTTGTTCCCATTTTTTAAATATACCTAATTCTATGAAAAATATATTAGTACCTATTGGATCCAATGATAATGCTGCAGGTAATTTACAATATGCAATAGATCTTGCCTACCATTGGGATGCCTATGTGTATGTTTTTTCTGCCTTTAGAGAACTCTCTAAAGTTGGAGGTCTTGCCAAGGTAAATGCTATTATCAAGGAAGATTGTGAAAACAGGCTTCAAGAGGTGTTGGCTAAAGTAGATAAAAAAGGAGTTACCGTGATAGACCATCCTATAAAAGGAAGTGTGTTGGAAACCGTTGTACGCTTTAACAAACATGTCTCTGTAGACCTTATGGTACTCTCCCCAAGATCTAATAGTATTAGAGAAGAAGTATATCTAGGCAAAACCACGGGTAACTTGATTAAAAACACCAATATTCCGGCACTTATTGTGCCAGAGGGTGATGTGTTTAAAGGTCCTGAAACGATTTTAATGGCTTTTAAAGACGGAAATTTTAAACATAAAAGCATAATAGAGCCGTTAAAAAAATTCTTGGTTCATTTTGGGTCTGAAATAAAATTATTGCATGTTACTACCCCAGAGAGCACTCCAGAGATGGAGCGAGTGAGTAATAAGCTTAAAAAGTTACAAACCTCTTACACCAAAAGCGAAAATGCTACTACGTTTCAAGGAGTCTTAGAGCATTTCCAGAGTCATAACCCAGATATGGTTTGTGTTGTAAGGCGCAAGCGAGGCTTCTTTAAAAAACTATGGGGCAAAAATGTAGTGCTTAAAAAGGAGTTCCACACCTCTAAACCCGTACTTGTACTTTCTGCCCAGCAGTAGAGATAAAATGCGTAGTTTTATTAGATTAATTGTACTTTTGCACTCTTAAAAATATTAGATGAAAAACATTCTTGTTCCTATTGGATCTATTGAAAATGGCATTAACAATCTTAGGTATGCAACTAGTTTTGCTGCCATGACCAATGCCCGCATTTATGTAACTTGTATTAAAACACTCACTACAGAGCTTATCTTGAAAGAGGTGTTAGACAATGTGAGCACTAAAGATGTTCAAGTGGTGTCTAAAACAATAAGTGGTGATATTTTTGAGGGAGTATCACAACTCTCAAAAAATCTTAAAATAGATTTAATTGTATTGTCTCCTCAAAGTGTTGAGATTAAGGATGAGGTGTATTTAGGAAAGGTTACTACAAAAATAATACGCCAAACAGATATTCCGCTTTTAATTGTGCCGCCAAACTATCTTTTTAGAAAAATAGATACCATCCTCTTTGCTTTTAAAAATTCTAAGATAGAAACAACACGCGCCTCACAAACATTAAAGTCACTTCTTGACATGTTTCATGCCAAGCTAGATTTATTGCAAGTAGTTACTCCAGATACCTCGGGCAATGATCTCCAGATAAAGCCAGAGTTAACCGCTTTGATGAGTAGAGAGGTAACCTCAGAGAACGCAACGGTTTTTCAAGGTATTGTAGAGCATTTTAATAGTTTAAATCCAGAAATGTTGTGCGTTTTGAGAAGAAAAGACACTGGAGGGTTCTTTAAAAAATTACTACGCCAAAGCGAGGTTATTTTAAAAGAACAATTTTTTACTACAAAGCCGCTACTTATATTAAAAGAGCACGAATAAAAACAATAAAAAAGGGGGGATTAGCTCAGTTGGCTAGAGCATTTGGCTGGCAGTCAAAGGGTCATCGGTTCGAATCCGATATTCTCCACTTAAAAGCAACATCATATCGGTGTTGCTTTTTTTATAGTCTGTGGGGGCTAGCCAGTTGTAAAACCTTCTAAAAGGCCTACAACACTTTTATCTATACAACTCAAAGAACAGTATAAAGCTACTAAAAATTGACAGACTTTTGACAGACATTTACGTTCTTTTCGCCTTTTACACTCTTTAACAACCTATGTTGTGCCAACATATCTGCTCTAAAGAGGAATTTTATAAAGAAAAAAACCTCACATTGCAAATGTGAGGTTTGAAGTACTATTTCAAAAACTTATTGTTTGGTGTAAATTGCAAAATCGTCTGTTTCATTTCCAGTTGGAGCATATCTAAATTGCGTGGCAGAGATTTTCTCAAACCCGTCATAATTATAAATATTTGGCCCAATTGTTATTTCTATAGCGTAAAATTCATTAGAGATAATTTGTTCTACACCAGTGGATATGTTTGGTACATCTACATATAAATCTATTTGGGCTTTAAAGCAATATGATTGTTGATTGCTGCTCAAACTATAACAAAAATCATCTGGTGTAAATGTATATCCTTGCCCATATTCATTAAACCATACTCCTTGTATCCAAGCCGGTGGTGTTATTAAACTTGCACTGCTAGAATTGTTGTTAGAATTATTACCATCCTCACTACTACAAGCAACGATAAGTACAGTTAAAAAAATATAGAGTAGTTTTTTCATAATATTGATTTTGAATTGTTTACCCAAATATAAAAAATAAATCTTAATGTGTTGATAAAACCTTGATACAGAGAAAACCCTCATATATCTGCAAGGGTTTGCTAGTAGAGTTTACTGCTTTGTAAATGTTAAAATGTCATCATTATCGGTTATAGACAGCTCGGTTCCAAATTCTATCAATATACCCGCTAAGACCTCGCCAGATTCTGTAGTTAATATAAATTGGCTAGAACCTTCTGGAAAATTAGTATAGGTGAAATTATCTGTGTCGCTAACAAAACAAGGTACAGATTTGCCATTTTGATCTTCATTAAAATGAAAATATGCCGTCCCAGAATTTGCAGTTGCAATGATGTAATTTTCATTTGCACAAGTTGCAATTATATCTACAGGCCCACCTGCATTGACAATAGATGTTAAATTCCATCTTCCTTGTAAAGAAAGGGTGCTTTGATTGTCTGAACAAGGTAAAAAGGCAATAATTTCTCGATATATATCTCTCTCAAAATCTGCAAGTAAATTAGAGCAATCAACATATTGGGTTAGTGCATCTTTGTATGCTAAACAATTTTCAACATTTGAATTTGCAGTATACCGAACCTCTGCCTCCAATAAATTAGCAGTTAATGTAAGCTCTCCAGGGCAACCGTTCTCGTCGGTTTCACAAGAGAAAATAAATAGGGCTATAATCACATAAAAAACGTTTCTCATAATGCTTTGTGTCTACGGCAATATAAAGAATCATTTAATCACAAAAAAACAAAGCTGTTTTTGCTACAACAGCATTAAGTATTGCAGGCATACTAGTCTGGGGGTAG
>ENA-OSJC01001094-OSJC01001094.1-marine-metagenome-genome-assembly--contig:-NODE-1094-length-23155-cov-4.476081_pt1 | contig 23155 bp, 26 predicted proteins | sample MGYA00237885_ERZ534234 | MGnify/ENA primary metagenome ERZ534234 (study PRJEB26413, sample SAMN06343907) | marine metagenome | isolation source: coastal waters | place: Atlantic Ocean: West Antarctic... | reverse complement strand
TACTGTGATTACATTGCAGACCGCATCAACAAGTTGATTGGCCGAGAGATTGGCGACAACCAAACATTGATTGGCAGCGTAGGCAATGTGAATATGGATTTGCATCCCACAGAAGGTTGGCTTGTAAGTACTAAGAAGGCAATGACTGTATATGATGTGAACGGCAAGGCTTATGTGGTTACTGTTGAAGAAGCACCTTTTTTAGATAAAAGTTAAATTAACTGTTGACTTTAAGTTAATAGTATGTGATAAAGGGGCATAGGAAATGAAAAGGACTACAACATGACTTTTGAAGAAAAATGCAAAATGGAAGATCTAGTAATCGAAATGTTCCGCAAGGCCATTGTTAATTGGAAAAATATTGATCATAGTGAAGTTGATGGTATCAACTGGAACTTTGTAGATTCTGATATTCACATTGGTGTTAAAGAAGCTGGTCTTGTATTGTTCTTCGACCTTAACGATTTTGTTGAGCACCTTGTTAATGAGTACCTCGAGTTTGGTGAAGTAGAATCAAATTTAATAGCAGCTTAAATTAAAGGACTATATTATGACACAGTTTAATAAATCAGACTTTAACTACGGTGGTGGATACCTAACGTACAAAGGCGATTATGAAGATCGTCCAGTATATGCTAACGAAGAAGGTGTTCATCCTTCAAGGGTTGGTCGTGGCATCGACCTGTTTATCGCTCGGTTTAAGTACGTTGGAAGCCCTGTCAAAATGTGTGCGTTCAAAAAGTTTCTTATCGATAACTTCACTGTAGAAGAATATGTAGAGATGAGAAGTGGAGATGGCTTTGATAGCAGCCCGTTTAGAGTTATACAAAGAAAGGGTTTTGAATATTAAAAAAGGCAGCCCGAAGGCTGCCTAGTTTGAAGTGGGAGAGGTTAAATCCTCTCCCTTTTTTTATGTCTTACTGTAGAATGTTGTCTACGCGGAAGATTCTGTAGTACTGGTTAGTCTTTGCAGTTGCAAGACCGTTATTTGGAGTCGCGCCAACAAAAGGATTTGAGACGATGCCGTAGCGAGTCTTAAAGCCGATTTTTGGTTGGAAGTCATTCTCACCAATAGCACGAACCATTGTCAACGGTACATATGGGCAATAGAAGATACCAGCATCGTATGCGTTTGCACCTTTGTAGCCTACTGTACAGTAGTCAGCAGTTGCATATGGGTCAATATAGACCTTTGTGCGACCATTAAGAACACCAGCAAATGTGTTGCCTGTGTCATCAACATTCAAGTTTGTTGACAAAGCAGGTGTGTAATCCAGCATACCGGAAGCTGCAAGAGCAGAAGCTACATCGGAAGAACACAAGATAAAGTTACCTTTACCACGTCTGGTTTCTTTGGCGATGACGTTTGCTTCTCTTTCGATCTGCATCATCAGGCCTTTGAATTTCTCTACTGACCAACGACCATCTGCATCTGTTGACAAGTCAAAGATACCATTGATAGCTGTGTTGGCTTGTAGTGCACCAGTTTTTGCTTGCGAGTTAATTGTACGAATTACTTCGCGGTTGATTTCAGCAAGAATCTCAGTTGACAAGATATTTGCTAATTCAGTTTCTGCGTCAAGACCGTGGATAGCTTTCAAGTCTTGTGCAAGTTCTAGGCTGTATTCAGCTTTCAATGCACGTGTTTTTGCAGACACGGTTGCACGTTCAATGGTGAAACCCATTTCGTTGAAAGTAGAAGCAGTGGTACCAAGACCTTCACCGTCAGCTAATGGCATACCGCCACCAAAGCCTGGGCCTGTACGATCGTTGTTGATTGAAGAGTCACCGTTGGAGTCAGTCAAGCCAGCTAAGCCAGAAGGCGATGCTGTTTGAGTTGCAGAAGAGTCACCGGAGAATTTGGTGTCAGCTTCGTTGAACAGAGCTTCTGTTGAACCAGTTGTACCAGCAGAGTAACGTGACTTCATTGCAAAGATCAAGCCAGTTGGGCCTGTCATTGGCTGAACGCCGCAAAGATCATAAGCGATCATGTTTGGCATAGAACGGCGTACCAATGAAATCAGTACTGGGTCCCAATTAGCAGCAGAAGAAGCAGTGTTAGCTGGAGTTTCAGCTAAGAAGTTTGCTTGGCCGCGCTCTTCAATCATTGCTTTTTCTTGGTTCTCAAGAATGACAGCTGTTACCGACCGGCGGTGGCTGTCTGTGATTGGACCAGCAGTTTCTTCATTGAGAACTGGAGCCCATTTTTTAACGAGATTGTCGTAAGATTGTTCCATAATTGGATCCTTAATTATTTTACGTGGTTTTTGATGGCAGTCAAGTAACGAGACATTGTTTCGGAGATTTCAGTAACTTCTGCGTCATCTCCATCAACTTCTTCTGCGATGCTTGCTTTTTTAGCTGCGAATACTGATTCTTTTACAACTGCTACTTTGTTAGCAAAGTCGTCGTCGAGATCAAAATCTTCAACCATTGTTCTGAGTTTGTCAGTTTGAGTGTCTGCTAAACCTTTAGCCGCTTCAGCAATAATTGCTTCACGCTTAAATGTTGATAACTCAGCAGATGCAGCAAGCGCGGCTTCTGTAAGTTCATTAACTTTCGCACTCATTTCTTCGACTTGCTCAGAAAGTTCGTCTACTAGGTCAATTTTGGACTCAGGAACATCTACATAAGATTCAGTGAACAAGGTTTTCAACCCTGTCATGAAACCTTCTGCGATTTCTGAACGAAGACCAGACTGGACAGCCAGTTTGTTTTCTTCCATCCAAGTTTCAACCACATAGTTTAGGTAGCTGTCAACTTTTTCTACAAGATCAGCTTTAGTAGTAGCAAGCTCTTCTTCTAGTTCGGTTGCATATGCTTCTTCAAGACGATCAATCTCTTCAGCCAATTTGGCTTTGACATTAGCTTCGAAAATAATACCAGCTTTTGCTTTGAACTCATCGCTCAAAGTTGCTTCTGACATCATCAACGAATCCATTTCGTCTTTGAATTGCACTTCAATATCTGCAGCTTCTTTGGCAGTCACTTTTACCATAGGATCAGAATTTTTCTTATCGCCTTTACGGGCTTTCGCCTTAGGGCCTTTGCCTTCTGCAGCTTTTACTGAAGCAACAGATGCCTCTTCAGCGTTTTTAGGATCGAGAGCTTCTTCCACAACGTTGTCGTCATCGAGCTCAACATCCTGATCTTCAATTTGGTCAGTCATAATTGACTCCTTAATTTTGTTTCATCAACGAGAGGAAATTCTTAAACTCACGAACTTGGGCCTCATAGAGGTCCGCGCGAGGAGCCTTCTTAATTTCAGTCTCCATTCTTTCAATTACTTGAGCTTCTATTACGCCGTTATTCCAGACCCAATCTACACCTTCCATTATTCCATTAACAAAAGCTGTTGGAGCAGATGGATCTTGTACGATATCTACCGTACTAAGATGAAAGTCGTCTTTGACATACATAACGCCGTTTTTATTCTCAAGGCTACCCATACCACGAGTTGATACACCTAGTTGAACGCCACCATCAAGAAGACCTTTTACGATCTGCCCCATAGGAGTTTCCAATATACGTGCCTTACCTACAACATCATTTCCAACCCAATTGAGTTCCGTGATGATGTGGGATACTTTATCTAGATTAACATTGGGACCATCTGGGTGGTTTAATTCGCCAACTGCTCGTCTAGTATTAACTTGTTCTGTAACATACTTGTGTACCGCTGATTCCATAATAGCTTTGGGGTAAACTCTTCCGTTACGATTTGTTTGCTCGGCTTGCATAAACACGCCTTCGATAAAGTGGTTCTGTCCACCCTTCTCTTTTGCCTCGGTAATAAATTCGAGGTCTTGGTCGTGATATTCTGCAATGAGCTTCATATTATTTCCTTACTTGGCTTTATACTGTTTGATAAATGCTAATCCCATTTTCTCAGCTTCTTTCTGAGTCTTATAGGAATCTAATTTTTCTCTATCAATGTATACAGTAAAAACACCTTTTTCTTTATGGATCATGAGTTCAGCTTTACCAACTCTTTTTGAAGATACGTGTTCACCCTTTGGGTGAGCCTTTATTTTTGTCTCGCGGAGTTGGAAAAACTGTTTCATGATTCTCTCTTAATCGTTAAGGTTATTTATAATAATTTAAACTTAGAGATATAATATTTCTTATTCAGTATCTTCATCGTCTGAATCTTCATCATCGTCTGAATCTTCTTCATCATCAAGATCATCGTCCCATTCAACATCATCGGGATTGTCTTCATCTTCACCAAACATGGCACCGGCCACAGCAATTTTTTCTTGGTCCATGGCATCTTGCATCTTAGTGTTTAGAACACTTTGAAATTCCGACTCAGCAGATACAAAGTCTTTACCTACAACGTGATTAATAAAATCATCAATGCTACTCATATTATTATCTCCATTTATTATTTGTTAGGATCTTCATTGCCTGGCTCTTCTGATGGCTCTTCTTGTTGAGGAGCATCATTCTGATCAGGTATATCTAGGGGTGGAATTTCACCCGCCGCGCGTTCAGCAGCGACTTGTTCTTTCATTTCCTGTATCTCTTCGTCGTCAAAGCGAAGAACATTCTTCATCACCCACTCACGTGAGAAATATTCTCCAATAAACTGATTAGTATCATTAAGAGTAGCAAGTCTACCGTTGAGAATCTCAGCTTCTTTTAGTTCAGTAAAGTGGTTGTCGCGGATAAAGTCAATAACAAGATCAGATCTCCAGACTTCCCAATCATCTTCAGTAATAATCTTTTTAAGGATTAGCTGCTTCTTGAGAATGTTGAGAAACAAAGCACCAAAACGGCGGCGAAGTCTGTCAATAAACTTCTGGAACTTCAACTCATCTCTTGAAATCTCTGAGGATCTTCCTAATGAGAAGGTCGATTCTTGCTCAAGTCTATTAACAGGAACATTTAATGAGCGGTATAGTTTCTTTTGAAAGTAGATGATATCATCAATCTGACCTAAGTTTTCGCCACCTGGTAGTGTTGTAATTTCTGTACCTTTACCACCTTCTCTACGTGGCAACCAGAAGTCTTCGAGCATAGACATATGCTTGCGGTCATCCTTGATCTCGCCAGTAGATGCATCGTATACAATTTTATTCTTGTAACGAGTCATAATGTCTTTCATGTATTGTTCGGCTTTACCTCTTGGAAGGTTACCAACATCAACATAAAAGATTCTACGTTCAGGAGCTCTAGCAAGTCTATAAATGACTAGCGAGTCTTCCATCATACGCAATTGGTTAATTGGTTTAAGAGCTTTGTGAAGATAAGACACAACTTTTTTACGATGATCATCTAACAAACCAGAGGTCACATAGTTAATAGAGTCGGTAGAAATCTTAATAGCAGTGTTTGTCTGACCAGGTTTCTCTTCATATATGTAAAACTCTTCAACGCGTTCTACAATCGGGGCACCCGTTCTATCGTCTTTTTTCTTTTTAATTTGTTTTACTTTACGGATCTTTGTAGCATCGATCGGCCGGATCTCTTGGATACCCATACTCAATCTGCTTTCATCTACAATAAGATGATGGAACATTTTACCATCAACATACCAACGCTTGTAGATATCAGCGCCAAGTTCTGTAAAGTTTAGCATTGAAATAATATTGTTAAACTCTTCTGTCATTGTCTTCTTGACACTAGCACTTGCCTCGACCTTATCGAGATTCAGCTTGACATTAGCTTCCATTTCAGATGTAGAGATTGATTCATTTACAATCTCATCAATTGCCATATCCACCTCGGGATGGCCTGCGACAGCTCTATATCGCTGTAGCAATTGAATACTATCTTTTGAGTTGTCTCCATCAAAGTCAATGTATCCGCCATAATGAGAACCTGACGCAGTTACATATCCAGCACCATCATCATCGACGGGTGGAACGATTGAAGGTAATTGCTTTTTATCTTTAACGCCCGCGCGCTTTAATTCAAAACCAAATAATTTTACTATTGTGTTGTCCATGACATACCTTTAAAGAAGTTGGAGGGCCATTACAGCCCTCCGCTTAGGTGTATTTATCAGGTTGTTATACCTGCTGCTTCCCAGTATTGAATCTGGAATTCTACAGCAAACTCTTCAATTGTATCTGTAGCATCGTAGCTAAGATCAATCTGAGAAATACCTGTTGGGAAAGCACCACGGAAGTTATATGTCTTCAGGGTAGATCCGTCTTTGTCCAATTGCTCAACAGTCAGGTCAGCTGAGTAATCGATTGGGTTTGTTAAACCTGTATTTGTTGCATGCCCATTAATACCGTTCATCCAACGCTCTAAAGCGTTACGTGTACCAAAGTCTGTGTCGTTGATAATGGTCGGTGTCCACACATCAAATGTACGGTCGCCTGCCATTTTCAATTGCCGACCACGGAAAGGAACCATAATCATTCCTACTGTGGACGCTGGTAATGCAGCAGCCTTACACATGAATGATGTAAGTTCTACATCACCCTGTGCATAAGCTGGGAAGTTAATGGTCGCTTTAAACAGATTCGGTCTAGCGCCACCACCTTTAAGTTTTGACTTGAAATCGTCAACTCCTAGAATAGCCATTTGTTATTTCTCCTTAGCGCTATTATACTGTGCCAACAACTTCTTCAAACTCAACACCAGTTCTAACAGCTACGAAGTTAAGAGTAACGTAGTTGATAGAGCGGGCTGGTTTGATGAAGATGTTTGCAATGAATTCGTTACGATCGACAACAGCTGCTGTGTTATTTGTAGCGTCACATACAACACGGAAGTCTGTAATACCGCGGCGACCTTTGATTTCTCTCAGGAATGGCTCAGTGATGTTAACAAACTCGGCGCGAGTAAACTCGTCGTTGAATTCAAACATTACATTTCTAGCTGCCAAGGCGATTGCTCTTTCTACGACCAGGAACAATCTACGTACGTTAATACGATCAAATGCAGATGGTCTGCTCATGTGGGTTTTATCACCAAACAACAATACACCTTGACCAGGAATATTTGCTACAGGGTTGATACCAGCTTTATATAGGGTGTCTCTTTCCGCTTTGGTAGGAGAGTAAGCTAGAGCTGTAATGCCCAGATATGCGCCACGTCTTTGGCCTGCAGGAGAGAACCATGGAGCTGATTCTAGATCAGATGCAGCCATAATACCAGCTGTAGAAGAAGCAGCGGGGATGTGGATATACTGATCGTTATACTTATCATACACTTTCAAGAAGTTGTTGTCAACTATCAGATATGAAGAAAATGTGAATGCAGCTGCTGTAGTAGTGGTTGCGGTAACAGGCGTTGCATTGTTAATAATAGCAGCTCTATTAGGAGAGGCTACAACAACACAATCTTTACGAGTTGTACCAGCAATTGCTACTAGGTTGTTAACAACAGTTACATGACCTGCTTGTACAGACATGTTTGGGGCAATCAAGAAATCAACGGTGATTGTGTCAACATCGTTAAACAATGCATAACCAGACAAGAACTGAGTTGTTGTAAGAGCATTTGAATCATCGCCATTTGCTAATGATGACTTGATTACACCTGTTGCAGAAGCATTAAATACCACTGTTCCACCATCAGTTATACTGGTACCAGCATTTGTTAGAGAGTCTAGTGTGCCTTCAAATGATGCTAAGTAAATATAAGAAGAACCGTTGTTAATTACATCTTTGACAAAATTGGATGAACCATCTGTTGTCTTAGCGTCAGATGCCAAAGAAACAAAAGCGTATCTTTCGAGGATGGTATTTGGCGTACCAGAGATAACGCCATCTTCGTCTATGACTACTACGTGGCACTCATCATTTGAGCCAGACCGTGCAGAAGCGTATGCTGATGTGCCAGGAGCGCCATCAAATTGGCCCTTGTATGTCCATGCACTAAAGTATGTGCCACTTGAGTCTGAACCCACGGGGCAGATATGAACAGCGAGAGAGTTACCTAGCGCGCCGGGATACCTAGCAAGCCATGCGCCTACATTGGTGTCACCAGAGTCATCGCCGAACCTAAGAAAGGAATCAAAGTGTTCTTTGTTCCTAACTTGAACGCCAGCACCAGTGGCAACAGCATTTACAGCTGCTGTGGTGGCTTCGCGTACTACGTACATTGAGCTTGAATATTTGAGGAAGTATGCGGCTGATGCAAAATCAACAGCATTTACATTAGTTGGTGCGCCGAAAGTCGTTGCTAGGTTTGTCTCTGTACTTACCAGAGTTGCTTCCCTAACTGGACCCCAACGAAAATCGCCCACGAATGCGCCTGTAGTGGATTGAACATTGGGAACAACGCCCGTTAGATCAACCTCTTTTACTACAATCGCTGGGGATTCTGAGGGACTGAATATTGCCATGTCTCGATCCTTTTTGAGATATTATATGTGTTTCATAATACGGTTATTTTCAATTACTCTTATTTATAACAATTAAAAATTGCGTTCATCGTGCCAATCTTTGTTGATAGACCACACACTTCTCTCTTCTTCTAGTATTGCTGCATCTAGATTTACTTGAGGGTCACCATTGTCAATCCAGCCAAATGGGACTAGATCATTCTCAATCTCTTTCATTCTTTGCTCAAACATCATCTCTTTTAAGTTGATATTGGTGAGGTCTTCAAAGTTTCTACCTGTCGCAAAGTATCCAAACATAACCAGTGTCATCATTAAGTCATCGTGGTTGCCTTCTGACGCTTCATACGACACACCTTTTGCAACAAATGTTGACATCTCTTGAATTGTTTGGGGATCGACAATATTTAATTTGCCAGATTCTATTATGTCTTTGATGCCCGAACAGCCAATCCTCTTTATTTTTCTGTTCATCTCCACACCAATGCTATCTGCTTTGATTGCAGACTCCATGTGTAGATTTTCATATTCTAGATCTTGATACAACCCATTTGCAACAAGGGCACCTTGATCATTTGCCTCAATAATAACATAGGCTTCGTTATAGACAGTTGCGTACTTATATATAATGTTAGGGAAGAGGATAGGCGAGATAGTGTTACAGCGATAAACAGCAACCTGTTTAAAAGGTCTTTGGCTAATATCGATTACGTTGAATGTTGAATAGTCCTGCCCTCTTCCTTTCGCAACATCCACAGTCATAATATAATTATGCTTAGGATCAACCTCATCGTATATCAGACAATCACCACCTTCGAGTGAGTTCTTATGAGGCAAAGCCTTTTGGCTTAACAACACTTGAGGTGATATTAGAGTGTCGCCTGTTCCAAAGAAAGTGTTGCCAAACTCTTGGTCAAATTGTAACTGAGAAGTATTAGCAATAGTTTTTTCTTTCCACTCCTCATCACGGCCAGGAACATCCCACCAATCAACTCTGAATGGTTTGAATTCACTAACGCCTTGCATTGCGCCTTCCCAGATCTTGTGGAACATATTACCAATGCCGTTAGCAGTAGAAGTAATAATGATCTGAGTATCTTTACCAGAAGACACAACAGGATATGTTGAGGTGTAGAACTCGGCAGCTCTTTCAACAAATGCAAACTCATCAAGATACAAAAGGTTGACGGACATACCACGAATCGATGAACCAGATGTGGCAGCAGCAACAATACGAGAGTTGTTTGAGAACTCGAGTGAACCTTTGTTAAGAGCTTTAGTACCAGGTTGTAGAAAGAAGGGAAGATTTTCTAACATAAGAGTAACACGAGCTAACATCTCACGAGCAGTAGCGCCTTTGTTAGCTAGTACAGCAACAGTTTTTTCAGGATAAAAGATTGCATACCAGAGAAGATATGCAACTGATGAAATAGATTTGCCGGACTGTCTACAAGCAAGAACAATAGAGAATCTATTTTCTTTAAAGTGTTTAAACATCTTGTCTTGGTATGGGTATAGATCAAACGGTACTAGACCTCTGTCAAGGTTGATTACCTTGCAGTATGTTTTTGCAAAGTACGCTGGATCGTACATACACTTTGCATACTCACCGACTTCACTGTTTGTCCAAGGTTGAACGACACCGTCACGTTTTACTTGTACGTTGCCATTGTAACTATCATTCATCTATCTTTTTCATTTCAACAACATTATTATTTTGATCTGCTATTAGTCTCTGCAAATCAGCGGTCGATCCCAAGAAAAGATTGTTGTTAGTTACACCGACTGACTCAGGTGTCTCATCCTTTGTAAGGTCTTTCTTCTTTTTATTGAGATCCATTAGCTTATCATTGACATCGCTAACATTCTTTATAATAGTGCCTAGTACTTCATATGCGCGGGGATGCTCGGTAGAAGCAGCAACTTCCATCATACCATCCAGGGCTTCTCGGCCCTTCATGATTAAGTCGTAATACGTTGCTCTTGAAAAGTCATAGTCGCTTTGTACAGTGTTGTCAGAATCATCCATATCAATACCTATTTAGGCGCTGTCTAAGGCCTTAAAAATTGTTGTGCTAAAACCATAATCGCTGTCTGGGCTTGCATCAGCTGGGTTGGGCAATACTCTGACTAGCCCGATATATTCATCAGAGTCAGCTAGGCCCGTGTTCATATTGTATATAGCTGCATCAACCTGTTTAATGATCTCACTGTCAGCAATCGGACCGTAGAAGTTAATTTTCATATCAAAGTCAAGAGTATATAGAATACTGCGTCTTTGTTCCAATGCACCTTCATAATCGTCACTGAATGAAATACCGTTTAACACAATTTGGTTATCTTCCAACAATGAAGGTAATGTACTGATAGGTTTAATAGTAACAGCATATTGTGGGTTAAAGAATGGTATAATTTGCTCAACAATCTGCAAAGCATCGTCTTGACTCTTAGCATATATGTTTAACTGAAAGTTAATATTATATGGTATTGGCGCATTAATTTTTGCTCGTTGACTAGTTGTCGTGCCGACCATGTTGTGGTTACTTGTTTTGGTTAGCTGTCTTGTTGGATCATATGCATAGCTTGTAATTTCAAAAGACATTCTAGGCAGCTTTATAGCTACTATTCGTTCACCATCTTCGCCACCTGACATATTGGCAATTCTATTCAAGAAGTCTCTTTTGGGCGCATAGCTCAAAGGAACTCTCACCTGGCTGATTGTTCCACCAGCTGAGCTCTTTCTTAAAACATAAAGATTGTTGAACATCGCGCCAAAGACAGCAACGGATTTTCGTATGCGTTCGTGATAAAAATATGTACCAAACATTACTGTGGATCTCCAAAGGGATTGCTTTCACTAAAGTCCATAAACTCAATCACTTCTGAATCAAAGAAAGTTGTTTGATCGCCCGCATCAATTTTATTATCTTCACCGACTAATGTTACTGTCCTTGTGAGATTAGACGCACTACTTGTTATACTACCAGTTGCAAAGTTGTTGAACTTGCCATCGCTCGCACCAATGTGTGCTAAGCTGAGAATACCATCAGAGTCGTTAACATCTACTAATTCTCCAGTCATAACAATACCACTGGTAAGGGTTTGAGAAATAGTTTCACCCACATTATATCCTAAAGTACCTTGAGATATAGTAAGCAAAGTTAGAAAGCTGCCTAATCTTTCTATCTTATCAATCCCATCATACCCAGTATCCAAGTCTTCGCCACTATATTCGAACAGCGAACATCTCATTTTGAAAGTGGGGAGATTTTTTAATTGATAAAATGGCGATTCTGTTTCGACTTTTTGAATTTCAAATAAAGAGCCCGATAGACCCAAATAGATTAGATCACCCTCTCTTGGTCTATAATACTCTACAGAGTTGTATGCTGACTTGACTAATCTATTCCAGCTTCTTCTTGATACAACAAATGTAGCTTCGTCTCTTATCTCAACGCCAAATTTACTAAAGAGGTCACCCTCGCCATCAAACCCTTCGGTATTTTCAATATACATTTCAAGTTTGTATGATTTGGAAAAAGAAGATACTGGGTCATCACCAAGGATATTATCCTTGTTTACTAACTCTCTTGGCATATAGGTACAGTCTTGACCGTATATCTTTAAAGACTCAACTACAATATCTTCATAAAGTAATTGTTCAGGTACACTTCCTTGGGAAAAATAATGATTACGTGGCATAATTTATCCCACAAAGAAGTCAGCAGGAAGTTCAAACTCTGACCGCATATTTTCTCTAAGCTGTTCTATAGATGCCGTTGCGTCTTCGTAAAATTGTCTACCGTTTAACATAACGCCGCCTGGAAGCTGCATATTTTCAAATTTCATTAAGTTCTGACCCCACTGTTGCTTGATGAGCTGTGTAGTGTAATCTTTCATAAACATATTATTCCAAAATCTCCCGCCGGTAAATTGTGGATCTTGTATCATGTAAACTTCAAGAATAACACAATCATTAACCTTGATATCGCCATCTGTTGTATCTCCAAAGAGATATATTCTATTGGTCAATCTATCCCAAGATATTTGTGGCTGACCGCTAAGCATATCATCTAGTAGAGACAAATATTGTTGCATCTGGTTATAGTATCCTAGATCACCCATAAAGGTGTTCATACTACCCATATCATTTAACATCAGCTGATACTTAACATTAAAGAAACTTCTTGATGCTGCATATGAAGCTGTAATTGGCAACATTCTTGTTACAGACAAAATGTTGTTGCCTCCAGTTTGACCATATTCTGTGACCTCACTTGCGGCATTTAGATCAATATAACCATCCGCGACTTCTGCGGCCGTCATCTTATGTTTAAAATAATATTTGTATGAAGCATCAGTGTGATACTCTCTAAAATATTGAATGGCGTCATCAACTTTATCTTCTATCTGATCTTCATCAACATTTATTTCAATTACAGGTTCCCCTAGCCTGCGCAAGGCGTGCTCGACTAGGGTCTGTCTTGAAGATACTACGGCCATTTATTAACATCCTTTAGTGGTATTTATACTTAGTTCAAAAGGGTGCCTGATGCGTTATATACATTGATTCTATAGTGTGCACTCGATTGTCCATCCAACAAGTCTGCATCTAATCCCGAACCCGCTCCATCAACTGTCTTAATTGCTGTAAGTAAGTTAGCTGCTGTGACTGCACCTGTTACACTATTCACCGATGTAACTTTAGCAACTGTGTATGCAGTTGCAATTGCAGTGCCTTGCCATGTACCGGTACCAATTGTTCCGACACTCGTTAATGATGAACCTGTTACACTGGATTTTAAGGTAGAACCACTTAGTGTTCCAGCAGCTGCTGTTACTGTTATCGCTGCTGAACCATTGAAGTTAACTCCATTGATAGCTCTTGTGGTTGCTAATGTAGTTGCTGTAGTTGCGTTACCAGACAACCCGCCAGAAAACACTGTCGATGTCAGTGTACCAGAGTTGGGGTTGTATGTTAACCCAGTGTCTGTCTCAATGCCTTGTGCACCAGTTGCACCATCCACAAATGTGGGGTATACTGTCTCGTCTGCAGTATTATTAGCAGTTGCAGTAACTGTAGCCGATAGTGTAGCTGTTGCTGCTAGTCCAGAGGTGGCTTGGTTACCAGCTGTATTAACACCAGGTAGATCAATTGCTGCAGAACCGTTAAAGTTAACTCCGCCAATTGCTCGTGTGGTTGCCAATATTGTAGCGGTTGCTGCTAGTCCAGATGTATTTTGGTTACCAGCAGCATTAACGCCCGGCAAGTCAATTGCTGCAGAACCGTTAAAGCTAACCCCACCAATTGTTCTGGCGTTCTGCAAAATAGTTGCTGTAGCAGCATTACCAGTGGCCGATCCAGCTGTTCCCGAAGTATTACCAGTTACGTTACCAGTTACGTTACCAATTACGTTACCTTGAAATGTATCTGTAGTTATCTTACCCGTACTTGGATTATACAACAAGCCGCTATCTGTCTTGACTGCTGTCAGAGCGCCAGATGTTGTTGCAGCAAAGTATAATCTAAAGTCTGTATTTGTAGATGTATCACCAGTAATTGTTGCACCTGCGGCTGCAAAACCTAAGTGTCCAGCACCGTCTGTTACCATAGCTTGACCAGCAGTACCGTCAGTTGGTGGTAAGGTAAATGTCAAGTCTGAATCAAAAGGTGAATGTGGAGAAGCGATTGTCACAAAGTGTGATGCATCTGAGTCTGGAAACTTCACTGTGTCTGTTTGTACACTTGTGTTAGCAACAATTGTTGTTGCTGTGGCAGCTGCCGGTGTGGCGCCGCCTAAGATACCATCCAATGTACCAGTCACGTTACCAATAAATTCGTCTGATGTAATTGTACCAGTAGATGGGTTATATTTTAAACCAGAGTCTTGTTTTACTGCTGTGAGAGCACCGCTTGTTGTTGCAGCAAAGTATAACTTAAAGTCTGTGTTTGTAGATGTATCAGATGTAATTGTTGCGCCAGCGGCAGCAAAGCCTAAGTGTCCTGCGCCGTCTGTTACTAATGCCTGACCCGATGTGCCATCTGCTGGCGGCAAGAAGAATGAAAGGTTAGAAGTAAATGGTGAGTGGGGCGACTTCAATGATACAAAATGTGATGCATCAGAGTCTGGGAATTTCAATGTATTTGACTGGAAAGTAGCAGCAATAATATTTGCGCCAGAGTCAATAGAGAATGCTGTTCCGTCTAGTGCTACACCGTTCTTCGCTGTGTACACCGCTGTCTTAGCAACGTTTGTAAATGTGATTGCTGTTGTACCAAATGTAATGGTTCCTGAAGTATTCATAACTTCTAAGTTACCAGCATTAGCACTACCTTCTAGTATGAAGAATGCGTCACCTGTACCAAAGGCATCTGGGTCGGATGCGGCATAACTATCTGTGTCAGTTGTTCTTGTTAGTACCCAGTTAGCTGAACCTGAACCAACTGTAGTAACCTTGTACACACCGTTTTGGGCCCCAGCAGATTGAGATTGCACAACTACACGATCGTTAGTAGATAACGCTACACCATCTATTGATAAAGCCGCTTGAGTGGTGTTATTTGTGAGAGTTGCACCTACACCTGAAGAACCATTGGCGTAGCCGGCACTCAAATTTCCAGTTGTCATTACTCTGGCTGGATCATGGTAGTGAATACCAGCCGCTGCAATTGTATCAACATATTGTTTTGTAGCAGCACCTAAGGCCGCTGTTGGATTTGCAGCAAGGGCAACTGTATTAAATGTTACGTTTGCATTTGTAGCAACGCTCTGGCCAATCGCTATGTCGTTAGCGTTTACAGTAACACCTGTACCAGCGCCAATCGCTATGTCTCTTGTTGCAGCAATAGTACCGCCGCCTGTTAAACCAGCACCTGCTGTAATTGATACACCTGTGTGGTCAATATGTTCGTTGGCTACAAATCCACTTGTGTTGTCGTGGACAATATCTCCATCAGTTGTGGTAATAGATCCACTCGAGATTGTAATGCCTGTGCCACCAGAAAAGTGTGCTCTGACTTGTGCAGCACTTGGACCAGTGTATGTGATAACACCAGTTCCACTATTATATGAAGCTGAACCATCTCCGCCCGCATCTGTAACAGAAATTGCAAGTCTTGCATCGCTATCTATTTGAGTGGGTGTGTAGTTACCAATCGCAACTCCCGCGCCCATAGCGCTGTGGTTTGCACAGAAATAATACATAACTTGTGGAGTGGATTGAGTCACTACAAATTGTGTATATGCACCAGCGTTTCCTGGTGTACCTACATATGTTACCCCAGTTGTGTAGTTTGATCCACCACCATGAGTACCGTTTGATGTGGTACTGAAACGGATTGGGTGGTTGTTGTTTGAGCTATGACTTTGATCAAATCTAAAGTTACCTGGTTCCAAAGACATTTGTTGTTGGGAAACCCCATCGACAGCAAACTTACCGTCACCACCAACTATAATCGCTGCAGTCGTGGCTGTTGATAGTGCAGCCGTAGTTGCAGAAGTAATTTGGCCCTGAGCGTTTACAGTAATGACCGGAATTGCTTCCGCCCCGCCATAAGATGCTGCAGAGACGCCTGAATTGGTTATATCAAATATACCAGTTGCAGAATCGTATGTTAAGCCAGTTCCACCAACTAATGCACTTCTTGCTGCCGAGTCTCCTCTTGCAGCAGTGTAGTAAAGATTAGTACCTTCAGAGATATCTGAAGTTGATGTGAACCCAACAGCAGCCCATGCGGAACCGTTGTAGTGTTCTAGTTGACTGTCCGAAGTATTATATCTAAGATAACCAGCAGCGGGACTTGTATCTCGTTGAGCGGTTGTTCCCGCAGGGACGATAATAGACCCTGCGGAATCGGTTAGCTCAACCTTGAATACATTAAGGGCGTTAAAGCTACTATCTACCTCATTATTTGTAAATGCAGATCCTTTTTCAGACCTCAATGTAATATTAGTCACGTTTGACTCTCCTAGAAATTATTTATTGAACGCTCGATCTATTAGTTAATAGTGATAGTCCATGTGATTGTAAGCGTATCATCAGCACCTTTGTTCACAACAGAGAACACAGTACGGCAAAGCAGTACGCCTGAACTTGATGCGTTAAGGATACCAGCTTCAACAAGAGCACCTGTACCAGTACCAGCACCAAAGGTAGCAACATACGCAGTTGTGTTTGTTGAAATTGTTGTTGAAGTAAGAGCTACACGTGCGCTCTCTGTATTCAATGTAGTGTTGCCAACAGCAGCAGCTGTGTTGTTTGTACCAACAGCCATGTGGGACATATCGGCAGGGATCGAGGTGTCGAACATACGACTTGCAATCCAGTTTTTGCCAACTGTAACAACAAGGTTATTGACCTGTTCGTTATATTTGATTTTACCATCTGGACCAGTCAACTGGATAGATAGTGTACCTTGTGGTTTAATATTGTCTGTAAACATCTTTTCTTTTCTCCATTAAAAGATTGAGCTAATTTTGGTAATACTATTTATAACAATTTAAATGTTATGGTATGATGTTTCTACATATCTTTCTGTATGGAGAACATATTCTTGTGCAAAATACGATTGCATCCAGCCTTCTGCAGAGTCACTAGCTGAGGAAACATCGGTGGTGGATGGTGTTGTTGCACCAATTCCAAACCCTCCGCTATCCTCGGCTGTAACCGCATCTGCAAAGCTGGTAGAAAATAACAGGGCTGGAAGATCAACAGCCGAGGCGCTATCTCCCTTGGCGAGACTCATACCAAATGCAAGCGCATCACTGTCCATTGAGATAGAATCACTATGTTTAAATCCAAGGCTAAACAAAATAACATCGCTAGCATTAGATGAATCACCAGCAACGTCTTTTTGACTACCAGTTGTTATAACAAAGCCTGCGTCTGTAGCATTTGCAGAGTCTACAAAATATCTTTCAAAACCATGAGAAACTACAGCATTATCAGCTGACTGGGCACTATCAGCAATTGTTCCCATGACAAAGCCAAGCGAAGCGACTTCAGAAATAGTGCTAGCTTCGGTGATTGCTCTGTTAAAAGCAGCGACCCTCGCAAATAATTCACTTGATGTTAGAGTCTCTGTTTCTGTTTTACCTAAAGTATATGTAGCACCATCTGGTACAGATACCAAGTCAACTGCAGTGGCGCCGTCAGCAAGTGGAATTCCCCGCACTCTGCCTACAGAATCAAGAACAGTTAAAGATTCAAATAAGTTTTTACCAAGAGTATATGTGGGAAGATCGCCAACACCATCAAGCGCGTCTGAGGGTGTTACTAAATCACCAAGTGTATTTCGCCTACGATAATCAAGAGCACCAACTATATCAGAGATGTTTACACTATCAAATACATTTAATCCAAACCCGAGGCTTTGAGTATCGCTAGTTTGAGCGGAATCTGTGTGGCCTATACTACTAATAAGAATACCTTGTCTGGTATTAGCCACAACAAATGTATTTAAGACTTTGGAAATTCCAACTCGACGAACCATAAATTTTATTCCTTAACTTAGAGCCGTTACGCCAGGTTCGACGTATGCTACGCCTTCCACAATTCGATATGCATCTCCACCAGCGCCTTCAACAATAATGTCCCAGACATAGGAACCGTGTTTCAACGCCCCTGTTTGAGTTGGAGTCAAAGCTACTTTTATTTTGCCAAGTGATGGATTGCCGAAATAACTAACACCAAAGTCAATTTTGCTCGATGTCTTATATGATCTTCTTAACTGAGCTTTAGCAATGTATGAAGTTAGATCAAAGTCACCACCGACATTGTTATCTATCTCCACCATGTACTCAAAACTAGAATTCTGTTCAATGAATAGTTCTTCGATCTGTGCCATGTGTGAGTTATTCCTTGCGAGTATTACGGTTATTTATAAGAAATAATCTTCCATATTTTTATAAAAGTAATTTTCATGGCAGCTGTTAAACACACAAATTTGTTTTTCTTTATTGTAAAACGCCCTTTGGGACATTAGCCCATCTGGAAAAAGTATACTGTACTGTTGATTATCTGTATATGTGAATAAATCAGTCACTTCTGTTCTAAAGTAATATACATCTGTCCCTATATCCGCAAAGAGATTCGTAGAGAATTCATTTGTAAACAATCTATCAATACCTGAATAAATCTTTGTATAATATGTTGCCCTCTTTGTAAATGTATTGTATAGAGAACACATCTGATTGTTATACCAGACCATGATAGACGAATTGTACATATACTCTTGAATTGTATCAAACACAGATCTATCAATTAATGTTAGTTTGTTGGGTATTGCTTTATTAAATAAGTTGTCAATGTTATTTTGAATTACAACATCCAAATCAAAGAACAAATTAATGCCAGCCAGATCATTCTCTTTAAACAGAGTCATCTTCCACCACCAAGCCTCAAGGTCTAGTGATAAATCGAGTGGTACAATCTTAATGTCTTGGTGAATGTCTGTTGCGTCTTCTGTATAGCAATAAAAAGTAAATGGCAACGAGATATTTCTCCTTGCCATCCTATAGAGTCTATTCACATGCTCAGCAGAGAACTTGGTTCCCCACTTGACACACATCACATTCCGTTCCATAGATCCTGTATCCATTGTTCCTTATCTTCAATCATATTGTCATCGTAAATAAAATGTACCAACTTGATATGATCTGAAAATGATTTGTTAATTGTCTGATCTAAGCCATACGCATTAAAATACATACTATCAACATTAAGTTGGTTTATAAGAGCTTTGCCTTTAGTTCTCGAGGTAACGTGAGACGAACCATCTGCATACATACCGTACCATTGGCCAGGTAGATATTGAATTGGACAGGACTCTTCTACAAAGTTTTGTTCGCCCATGCCAGGAGTTCCAACAAGTCTCCCATAATGATCTTTCCAAAAGTCTGGATCCATGTAGAACTTATCACATGCGGTACTAGTTTTGGTTCCTGGATTTATTTTATAGAAACCTCCGTTGATCGTGCATCCACCTTTACGCCACCATCTAGGAAATGCTGCTAGTGTGTCCTCTGGAACGTCATAATCAAAGAGATCGTCGAGATTACTATTGACAATAAAGTCAATGTCCATAATAATCGTTGGCTCGTATGTATCAAAGAATGACATTTTGTCCCAATGACCATATGGACAATCAGTTTTTACAATAAAGTTAAAGTCACTAGAGTAATGTTTACCTATTGACTTCTCTAGATTGTCAATGTACTTAGAGCTGTACTTGTTACCAAAGTGAGTAACACAAACATCAACTGGGATGTCAATCATTGTGTAATGACTCATGGAGTCTCAATTTCCTCAATGATGTCTTCCCAAAACTGTTTGTGGACTCTATCAAAAATATAAGATAGAGTCATTCTCCAACAATCGGTCGAAGCCATGTGATATACCAAGTCTTCTTGTTGGTCAGCATAAGCTCCAAAATAAAAGGCCTTACATTGCCAACCAGGCTTGTCCTGAACAGTTTCTGTCTCACCTGTATAGGGATTAACATGTTTCCAATAACCATCACCATTCTCTGACCACGTTATAATTAGATTATAAGACGGTGCATTGGCGTTGTTATGCCAACTAATAAAGCCCCCTGGAGGGTATGTATTGGCTAAAGCGTTTCCCTTAGTAGCCAGTGTTGTTTGCATAGCGTTATCAAGACGCTTGTATCCATCGACAGCCTTTTGGTTCAATGACATTCGTTTATGCCCAGAGCGCATATCCCAGAATTTTCCAGTTTCCGGAAACCCGTTATGCGAACTTCCCTTTGACATAATTAGATCTCTATATTCATCTGATATATGAAACTCACGATTTCCTTCTTGTGCATGACCAGGAGCGCCGACATTAAGAAACCGGTCGCCATTAAAATCATTGTACGGTTTACCCTCAAAAGCAAAGTCTGTCCATTCACCGAGCAAGCCTTGCAACTCTTGATTGTTTATCTCAACGTCGCGCATAATTTCCATAATATTATCCTATATTGCCATATGTCTTATTGTACTTATCAATGCCCCAAGAATGGTGCGTAATGATCGGTGGGCCTTTCGTGGGCACCAAGCTCTCAATATATAAAGCATACCAATTCCATCGGGCATCGTCTTCAATAATATCATACTTCAATTCTTTGTATTTGTCAACTTTATTTACCAACCACCACAAAGTAAATTGATCCCACTGTTTATAGCTTTCTGGGTATAGTTGAAAGTCTGGACTCCCCGCTTCGTTTAGGGGCCACCAAGTATTCTCATAGAATTGGGCCCAGTATAGATCTTTCCAATCATTCATAAGATCTTTAACAATTTGCTTACGGTTGTCATATACAAAATTTGCACCGCAAAGCTCGAGTTCTCCCCCAGGGAATGTTCGAGCTTTATAGCAATACTCACGTTCTTTAGTCAGCGCCGTGAATAAAATATCGCTGTCGCTAGCTTCAAGTAGATCAAATACCGTAGACACATCTTCGTGCTGCACTTCACAGTCAGCATCGAGATAACATGTAAGATCAAAGGGAGTTTTTGTTAATCCGATTAATTTCTCTCGCTGAGTATCACCGACATAGAAAATATGATCAGCAATAGATTCTCTACCATCACACAAATATTCAGACACCCCAAAAGCAATTTGTGCTTCTGGGTAGTGGTCTTTTATTGATTCTATGAGATTAATAGCGTAGAGATAGAAGTTACGTTCCATAGACGCTACAATTAAAAAACCTTTAGTCGGTTCCTGATTCTGCATTATTAATATCTTCCATAATAATCATCATTGAGTACACATTCACTTCAATAAGGTTTTGTGCTTTGCGTAACTTTGACTTTAATACTCTATTGGTAGAGTTTTTAATAGTATCAATTTCAAATGCTTGGATCTTAGCTTCAAATAATCTGTGAAGAGCTTGGGCGCGTTCTTTCTCATTCTTTTCTTGCTCTTCTTTTTTTCGCTGATCTTGTTTGAGTTCTGCTCTCTCTGTGGTATTAGCAGTAATCTTATCAGCGCCTACTTGATCCATTAACTCAAGCCAGTCAGTATTTTCAGATCCATCTACCGCGGTTTTAGTTAATGTAAGTTGTTGATTTGTTGTAACACCATTCTCATCAACTATCATTAAAATACATTTTACTTTATCTTGCTGATAGTTTTCCCAATATGCATTGTCCATCCACACTCTAGATGCTTCAGTCATCATTCATTCTCCATAGTTTTTAATAATTTAAATTACGATACTCTTACATATAACGTGTATGTTTCAATTGTAGCATTACTACTGGCAATTGTTTCACCAGCATAGTTGCCGGTGTAGTTACCAGTATATGCACCAGTAAAGTTACCAACAAAGTCGCCAGTGAACACTTGGGTAAAGTTTTGTGTATAGTCAGCAGAATAGGCAGCGGAATAATCGGCCGAGTATGTACCTACATAGTTAGCATTTCCATAGTATGTGATCGCATAGTAGCCAATATATGACCCAAACTGACTTGGCGATACTTGATAATATCTATATCTGGCATAGAAGCCTGGGCGTGTAGTGGGGTTGTTATAGTTCCCGACATAGTTGCCTGTATAGTTGCCTGTATAGTTACCGGTAAAGTTACCAGTAAAATCACCGGTAAAGGCTTGAGTATAGTTCGATGTATACGCACCAGAGTACGCAGCAGAGTACGCAGCAGAGTAGTTAACATCACTCGATGCTTTCCGAGTATCTGTTGCTGTACCTTTGGCTGCCCAAGTACCTGTGGCGGATGGGGCCCCAGCACCAGAGTTTCTGAGTTGGTAATTACCAATAGAGTTGGCAACAGATACTCTCGTTTTCATCCATTGGCCAAAAGTCTCTTTAATTTCAGCGTCTGACATCTCTTTCAGAGTGCCATCTGTACCTTCTAGCTTAATAGTACGTACGGCGGTTGGAGCAGTAATTGACTGGCGTTGATATATGCTATAGTTGATTGTGCTACCGTTAGAGGCCTGCGTATCCACAAATACATTAGATAAGTGAGTGTCATAGGCAGAAGAAGGCGCACTAGATGCGAGATAGTATGATCCAGGATAGTCATTGGTATACAAATATGTTGAAAGTCTATCAACAACTTCATTCATTTCAGCATCAGTTAATTCTTTAAAATTTACGTTGCTATACTGCTTGATGGGACGATGGAAGTTACCGTCAGTATAGTCAGCGGTTGCACCAGTGTTTTGATATAGAGAAGTGTTTGTTGTTCCTATAGACAAACCCGAACCAGGGTGTGTACCAATCGCTTGGTTGTAGAAAGTGTTAGAATAAGTACCCACTGTCGTGCCGCCTGTAGCAGCGTCTAGCGCACCTACACCATTTGCATTCATAGCAGCTAGTTGAAGTCCAGCCTGATAAGCAAGATACTGCTCTTCTGTGGTGGTCATTTCTTTGACATCACCAGCATCGGTAGCATTAAGTTTTAAAGTAGCGACCATATCTAATCTATCCTATCTTACGAATTTAGCAAAACGCCAGCGGCGTTGAAAACATCTATTGATCTTCTATCGAGCTCATTGACTGCTGATACTATATCTGATTTGTCCGTTGTAGTCAACGAAGCTAACGTACCTATATCACTATCTAGGGCTGTAATAGAAGCGCTGTCTGCGGCTTTCAGACTATTAATTGCTCCCACTATATCAGAATCGACAGATGTTGTCAACAGGGCTAAATCGCCTAGATTGCTACCTAGTTGGTTTGTTTTGCTTCTCCAACTAGCAATGGTATCGGAGAGGTCTACATTGATTAGTGACATCTATAACTTCTCTACTATTTTGCTCAACATCATCTTGATATCAGATACATCACTTTTAAGCTGGTTAATCTCTTGTTCTTGC
>ENA-OSJC01001088-OSJC01001088.1-marine-metagenome-genome-assembly--contig:-NODE-1088-length-23254-cov-15.471286_pt1 | contig 23254 bp, 26 predicted proteins | sample MGYA00237885_ERZ534234 | MGnify/ENA primary metagenome ERZ534234 (study PRJEB26413, sample SAMN06343907) | marine metagenome | isolation source: coastal waters | place: Atlantic Ocean: West Antarctic... | reverse complement strand
ACTTTAGAATCTTCTACTTTAGAATCTTCTACTTTAGAATCTTCTACTTTAGAATCTTCTACTTTAGAATCTTCTACTTTTACTTCATCAATACTTTGTAATTTACCCATTGTAGGATATAATGATGAGAATGAAAATGGCGTTGCCACTGCAACTGGCTCTGCTTTTGCCACTGGCTCTGCTTTTGCAACTGGCTCTGCTTTTGCCACTGGCTCTGCTTTTGCCACTGGCTCTGTCAAGGTAGGGACTTCATATTGTTCGTTTTTTTCAAATGTTCCCAATTCATCGGATTTAATAACATTAACTTCTTCCCTTATTTCCATATTAGTCATAAGTCTTTTTATTCTCTCATTATCATTATCATTATCATTATCATTATTTCCTTCATCTAATAAATTAACATTATCATATTTTATCTCGCCACCAGGCATCTCGCCACCAGGCATCTCGCCACCAGGCATCTCGCCACCAGGCATCTCGCCACCAGGCATCTCGCCACCATCCCCCTGTTCACAATCCACTGGTATTGTAATATCATTAACAATAATTTCGCTACAGTTTGCTTTAACTTGTTCTTCACTGGGGTCATCATCATATGAAAATATTACAGGTTGATTATCCGATGAAATCTTATATATCGGCAAATTATCAGTATTAATTTGCTCATTATCATTGACATTATCGACATTATCGACATTATCGACATTATCGACATTATCTACATTATCGACATTATCATCGTTGTTATCATTATTATTATCATTAATATTATCATCGTTATCATCGTTGTTATCATCGTTGTTATCATCATTGTTATCATCGTTATCATCGGATACAAGATTAGTATTATGTAGCCCCTTTAATTCTTCTCTTAGTAACTTTTTCAATTCATCTTTATGATTGAATAGATTTGTTTCAGTCTCACCTTCAAGATGCTCTTTTAGTATTTCCTTAATTGGTAATAAATTCCTGATTGTATTTTCGATGCATACTTTAATTATATTTTCAATCTCTTTATTATTTCTCTGATATTCATGTCCAGGTATATTTTCATTAAATAGATATGGATTTTTCCATATTTCTCTTGCTGTATTTATATAAGATTTATGAATGAATTTACTTGTTTTTGGTATAGTAACATTGATTTTTTGAAACGATTGATTTGGGCCTATTGAAGTCAATATTTTTGTATGACTAATAAATACCGCAGTAATTAAATCATCAATCCAATCACATTGAGAATTATTTATAATTCGACTACATTCACTATCAATTATTTCACTATTCCATATAGGGACTTTTTCTAAAAGTTCTCTAAATAATAATAAAATTGGGGCGCCTTTCCTGGATGAATAAATTAGTTTTGATTCATCATAAATTGATTTTACTCCATCAAACATATGAGGATATAAAATTTCAATAAGTTGTTTCGTATATTCGACCTTTGCTTGAGCGAAGATGGGTGTATTTAATTCTTCCATAAAATTAAATATACTGTTATTTAAAAAACGCGACTTAAACTAATTCATAGACGCTTGAATGAAATTCTAAATGCACTATTTTTATTATTAAAAATCTCATAATAAAAATCTGATAATACAGTTTTATCAGTAATATTCTCTTGATTTTTAAAACAATTAGGAAATCTAAATTGATATTCATTTAATGTTGTAAAGACCTCCAAGTTAACAGAGTAATTCATCGATATGAAATATTCATTAACTTTTTCTATGTTTTCTAGAGTTAATTCATCAATATTAACTTTATCATTTACCCCATAAAAATATTTAAGCCCATCAACAAATATCATTAATAATTGTTCAAAAACGTGTAATCCTATATTTTTATCCTTTTCTAATAATGGTAATTCTAGTGTAATACAACCCTTTTCTTTAGGGGAATCAGAGAATAAATAATTTATAAAATCCGAATGTTCACCTTCTTTATAATCAATTGATTCATTCGAATCACTGCCCTCCATTTTATGATTCATTGATAAAAATATCTATGGTTAAACTAACATGATAAGTAATAAACTAGTTGCGAATACTATTTATGTATCACTAATTGCTCAATTAATAACTACGTTAATTTCTCTTGACGGACTTAATTACGATTTAACAATTAATGATTATATTCTAAAGCATATCCTTATTCTAGAAGCATTTGTTCAATTTATCGAAGCCGGATTCTATATTTGGGTAATTTTTTCACTAAAGGACCTCAAAATAATGACGCGAAGAAGATATATAGATTGGTTCATAACTACACCAACGATGCTAATATCTACAATTATATTTATGGAATATCTCAGGAAAAAGGAAGCAAATGAAAATATTGTTACATTCACTGAATTTTTGAATGAAAATAGAGATAATATAATAAAATTAGTTACGTATAATTTCGGAATGTTATTATTTGGATTAATGGGTGAATTAGGTATAATCAATAATTATGTAGCCGTAAGTATTGGCACAGTATTCTTCGCATTATCATTTCAATTGATATACGAAAAATATGCCAAATGGACCGATGATTCAACAACCTTATTTATATTCCTATTGTCATTCTGGTCACTTTATGGCGTAGCAGCCCTTTTGAATATTACTGCTAAAAATACAATGTATAATATGTTAGATATCGTATCTAAAAATTTCTATGGATTATTTATTTATATCTATATTCGTAAAGTTGGACTTAGATCATAGGAATGGTATAAATGATTTATTTGCCTCTATATAAATACAATTAGGTGCATCTTGTGGTGTTATCTCATTACATTTTTTATAAATATTATCTGATTCATTCAAATCTGATTCATTCAAATCTGGTCCCCATATATAGACGGGTGCGACAGGTGATTGCAATGTGAATATAACATCCAATAAACGTTTTACATAGTTCGTATTTACTAAAATTAAACTTTTCTGAAGATAATGATAATTTTCTTTTCGTAATTTTTTGATAAACATTGCCATTTTGAAACAATATTTTATATTTATGTCACAAGTTTGTCTTGTATCAAAAATAAAAGAAAAATCTTTGGCATCTCTATATAATTGTAACCAATCATTCAAAAATAAATCGAAATCTTCTTCTGAATCTATTTTGTCTGAAAAAGTTACATATACAATCGGAAATTTATCATAGTTATAATTAGCGAACATCAATGTTATTTTATTTATCAAGATATTTTATTTATAAACATTTAGTTATATCAACAATACAAGTATTACTGGTGCATCCACTTATATTAATTAATGCTGGACCTTTGTATTTATCATCTGTATCTGTATCTGTATCTGTATCTGTATCTGTACCATTCATTTCATTTATCGGAACCATTATATAATCTTTAATTTCTTGAGCGAAGGTATCTGGTAAAATGGTGGTTGGATGCGTTAATGTTAATTCATCTCTTTCAAGTATTACCCCTATCGCTTCTACCATTTCATCCTCATCTATAATATCTAAATTAAGCATAACTATTTTTTGCGATTCAATTTCATAATGAATATTAAAATCTGTTTCCCCCCCTGTTCCTCCCCCTGTTCCTTCTGTTCCGGTTCCTTGACACGGAATAACTTCATTTAATGATTGAAGTATGGTGGCCGTATCGAAAAAAGGATTAGATAAAGGAATTGTAGTATTATTATCACCATCACCTATCAAGTATCGTCCACCTGGTTCACTAACCAATGTAAACGTCTGTTGACACCCCCCTTCATCTCCCATACGGTGGCATATTTCATCTATATGTTCTTCGGACCCGTCGGACCCGTCGGGCACTTCAGGGTACCAGGTAAAATCCCCATCTGATGATACTGCGTGCGACATATAATTCCATATAGACCTAAAATCTTCTGTTGGCTCACAGGATGTGAGTTCTGGATGTTCAAGGATGTGTTTTATATAAAAATATAAAAATGAATGTTCTATATTGCCATTACCTTCCCCATATAATGTTTCGTGTGTGCGATATGTTGGAACTAATTCACACGTTTCCCCAATCATTGACAGAGACATAATATCAACTTTATCTCCAAGGTCACTTAATCTTGAAAATATTTCTCGTATATCTGCACCACCAATATTTGAATTAGTCCCGGAAGGGGATGTTTCAAAAGCAGCATATTCAGGTTCATCTACATCTTCAACCGCACTAGGCTCTCTATTATTAGGTTTTCTTCGTTTGATTCTTGTAGAACTAGGGCAATTGTCACAGGCGATTAAGCAAGACTCAAAGGCTGTTTTTCCATCATCACCTACATCAAAACAATCAGAACCATATAATGAATAATCTCTACAGGTTTTTGTACCATTTCTCCATTCATTATTATTTTTACATATTTTTTCTTGAAAATATCCCGAAGATATATCATTGTCTGGTGTTAATATTGCAAACTCGAATTGTGGTATAATTAACTGGTTACCGAAACCTTCAATCTTATCTCGACATAAATATAAAATCATGGCGACTAAAGAAATAAATAATAATATATGAATGTTGATATTCATTTACTTAATAATAAATAATATAATAAAATTTTAGTAAGCGAAAGATGCCAAAGATTGTGTGTAAGGATTTTCCTTAAATGGGTCCAACATTCCTGGGTCTAATCTATCAGATAATTTTATATTGTCTAATGTATCTTTTTCTTGTGTTAATTCACACGTGTTATCACTTGGCAATTCGCTATAAATTTTATCCATATTGTTGATTCTAGGATTGAAATAATCAGATTCAATTTTCTTAATATCAACATTCATAACATCTGTACCATTCATTAATTTTGTATTTTCAGGAGTAGGATATCTTCCCTGACTAATTATTTCTTTATTCGGATTAAGGTCTGCGCGATAATATTTATCATTTGATGTAGAACCTGACAAGTATGAACCAGCATTCCCTGTATGTTCAAAGTTAGTCGTTTCTTTGATAGTGGGTTTTACCTTATCGTATATTCTTTCAGTTTCACCATTGAACATTGATTTTACATTTCCTTCATATGTTCTTTCAGTTGTTACATCTCTTTCATTTGGATATGCGAAATAACTATCTTTATTATGGTCATCATCTATCGCTTTTGTCTCCACATTCATATTTCGATTCGTTTCAATTTCAAATTGCTGATTTGTAGATTGTTTGAACTTTGGTCTTTCTTCCGGTGGTTTAAAATTGACTGCTGTTGCTGGACCTAATTTCCCTTCATTAAAATGAGCACGATTTGTTTCTTTAACAATCTGAGTTGGTTGTATAGCAGGCGCAGTGATTGCTCCCGTTGTTACTAGCCATCTATCAGCGGTATTTACATAATCAGTATCAGGTGAATGCTGAAAAACTTCACCTATTTCACCACGATTTTCAGTAAAATTTTTACCACTTAAAACTTTCGAAGAATAAGATTCTTTTTGATTATTTAATGTTCTTAAATTTTCTATATTATTTCTCTGTGCGTGAGTTATACCCACATCCATATTAATGCTATTTTTTACATCAATATTAACAACTTGTTCCTGTTCAAATGGGAGTTCATTTCGTCGCTCCATTCCACCAATATAGCGAGATTGGTCTGAACGAGCACCTGCAAACTGATTACCAAATACATTACCATAATCTCTTTCCAATTGAAAAAATTGACCACGTTCCCTCTTTCTACCTCTGAATGCGTGTGAGCCACCCTGATGATTTGTTAGACCTTGATTATTATCCAAATCTACATTCGGAGGACCAGAACCACTGAAAAATGGCTCAATAGTAGTACCTTGGTCATTTGTTAAAAAATCGGCCGTGTCTATAGTTGTACCGGAAATAGACTCAATATTATCAGATGGAGTATCTCTCAATGTATTACGTCCATTCATATTTAATGAATCGATAACTTTTGTATCACCTTTCATTGATTCCTGATGAAAATCATTGACTAATTTTATTTCTTGTTTCTTTGAATCTAGATAATTTGCTTGGTCATAAACAGAATTAGCTGAACCATCAATCATTGGTGGTTTAAATTCATTAAATGCTTTATTTTTATCATCCTTGTTCATAAAGTAACCTACACCCATCAAACCGAGTAAAACAACGGGTTCCATTATAAACTACCAAATATATTTATTCTAAATTTTTAATTTAAATAATTTGCGTAACTCACTTGGCATTGTTGAATCATTGAAAAAAGATGTCATTTTTGTATCAAAATGACCCAATAACTTAAAATGACATTCATTTTCATATAATAGAAATATTGAATCGTGATCTGGATTGTATTTATGCATAGTATTATATACTGAATAGTCCTTCTCTAAAGAACTTGAATTCATAATAAAAATATTACATTCTAAGGTAATCATTAACAATTGATGTAGAAAATAGTCAGCCCAATATTCATGTCCTGATTTTTTAACAAGAGACTTAAATTCGGATAAAGAATTAATCTGATATGGGTCCCATTCTCCAGGGAAATCATTAGCATCCTTCATGATTCGATAATATGATATCATTGTTTTATATTGTGAATTAGTAATACTATCCGATAATATTTCACGAATATCTTGTGCTACATAATAATGACCCTTTTGCCTACCCTTTTCATTCAGACCTAAAGCAATACACTGAAAATAACAATTACCATCTCCATCACAGTCAAGTGACCCAAATAAAGAATTCGATTCTTTATTATCAGATAAACTATTTAACTGAATAATCCATTGTCGGTCTAACTTTTCCCACCCATATTCACTCAAAATTGTGTGCCAATTTCTCTTTACAATAGGTCTAAATTTATTACAAGACATATACTCCATCTTATCATTACATAACCGTATGGTATCACTTAAATAGTACGTTTCCATATTTCAGATACTAAAACAGTATCATTTTTATTTAAGTGGATTTATATATACAGTACTTTAATAATGAAAGATATCTTAAAGAAGGTATGCATAGATAAAAAAATTATAATATTATTAATCATATTAGTAGCATTACTATACTATTTGTATGATAAGAAGGATGAAGAATGTGAATGCCTTAATTAGTTTTCCATTTTTGAGAACAATGATTACAAATATAAATATATTTCATATTTTCTAAATCATACTTAATATATGTCACAGATGATTCCTTCCCTCCAGTGATTGTTGGACATTCATCATTAGTACACTTTATGTTATCATTCTTTTCTATTTTAGGTAGTGTTACATCGTGTGTAACATATCTGTTATTATTGATATATTCTGAATTATCATATTCCCTGAATTCAACTGAATAAATACAATTATCTTTTCCAGTGAACGGTTCATTTAACTGACATGCTTTGCAGTGATGGATAAGATTTTTTTCTTCATCTAAATATAGATATGTCATATTTTGACATTCTTTACAAAAATGTATTTCAGAATTATTCATTCTTATATTATTATTGGATAACTTTATTTTAAATCAAATTTATTATAGAGATTCTAGTTTTTTAAAAAGATAAGATTTTAATTCTGGATAATTGATTGTCATAGAGATTGTATAGACATTTATTGAAATATTTTCTGGTTTGGGATATTTCAATACAAGTTCATCGAGTTTCTGAATAATATTTTCTTTTTGATTTTTAAGATGTGTTTTTATTATTTCAGAGAATGATTCAAATAGTGGATGAATTTTAAAACAGTTATTTTTTATTAAATGATTATAATTATCATATTCAACTATCCGATTATATAAATCATTTCGAGAACCTGTTTCTTGTTCAAATCCAGGTTCATTGTGTAGAGGATTATTTCCTAAAAGAGATTGAATCGATAATAATATAGAACCAATGTGCATAATACTTGTCCACTTAGGCCCCGACCAAGTGTTTATTGAAGATAAACATACCTTGCCTATAAAATTATTATGAGACCTGCCAACATACAAGTTTGGATGTATCCTGTAACGACTATGAGAAAGATATCCTATTTTGGGTGGAGAAAATGGATAATTTGATGGAAATTCAATTATGAAATAAAGAATACCATTTTCATATGGAGTATCCTTAGGACCAACAATAATCGCTGTAGCCTTCATTATATTTTCTTCTAGAAAATCAACGTGAATACCCAATTCAGATAATTTCATTTTTTTTATTTCTTTCATATCCTTATTAATAATTCGTTTAATAGCATCTTTTGACATATTTAACCAAATATAGAATATTACGCTTAAATGTATTTATTAATAAAAAACGAGATTCTCAAAATTTTTGAAACTCATTTATTTTCTACCATAAATAAAAAATTTGATTTTACGCTATTTATTGATACAATCATACAATAGTTACCAGTGAAACATTTTCGAAAAAAATTTGATATTGTTGAGTAAATTTAATTAAAGAAAAAAATATTAAGGTATCATTATTGGGATGGATGAATTTTTACTTAAATATCGCATCAAAGAAGAAACTGCATCAAAACCCCTCACACACACGTCCATGAAATGTGGAAAATGGTCTATACCAGAAGATAAATTACCTGAATTTTACAGGTTAACTGTTAAACATATCGTGAATGGTACAGATAATAAATTACTTGTTGAGAAAATGCGTGATTATTTTCCTCTCGTAATTGATATCGACCTCAAATATAATGATAAATTTACTGATAGGCAATATACCCCTGAAACTACTCAAAAACTCGTTGAGTACTTGTGGAAAAAAATAAGGGAATGTATTCAGATTAATGATATTATGGGAAAGGGTCAGGTATTTCTTATGGAAAAGAAATCGCCTTATCCTTGCTCAAAAAAAGATTATCAAACCAAAGATGGGATTCATCTGGCTTTTCCCGAAATTATTATTGAGAAGAAAGCTTTCAAGAAGATAATTAATCTTATTCAAGAAGATAACAAGATTAAAGAAATTTTCAGCACCTTTGTCATCGAAAATGGTACAGGACCAGATAATGAAGATAAACAAATTTTAGATTCATCCTTCTCATCCTGGCAACTATATGGATGTGGGAAAGAAGGTGAATCACCTTATCTGCTAACAAAGGTTTATAACTTTAGTGAAGATGGTTCAGCGTCACCTATTGACGATGATATCTTTGCCGAATATTACAGTGATTCGATTGATATCATGAAATCAATGTCTATGTGTTATCGCAACAAGTCTAATGTTATCTTGACTGAAAGTTTCTCCAAATTATTTAAACAAAACACGACTAATCATAGTAGTGTAAACTCTATGAAAGATGACGATGATATCTATAATAATGGATATTACGTCGATAATAATAATGTCATCAATCCATTCAAAATTGTAGAAGAAGAAGAACTTAAATTGGTAAAGAATCTTGTCAAGTGTTTATCCAAAGAAAGAGCATCAGATTATGGTAAATGGTTCGATGTTGCTCTTTGTCTTCATAATATCAATGATTGTTTACTTGAAGATTGGAAAGAATTTAGTCGCCAATGTTCTTCATATGAAGAACAACAATGTGATTACAAATGGCAAAGTATTAATTCATCTCATTCCGGTGTTAGATTAGGCATTGGTTCTCTTATGTTTTGGGCTAAAGATGATGATGAAAAAAAATACATTGAAGCAAAGAATGCTTCACTTGCGACTTATATTGATAAGTCTGTTAGGGCGGGTGCCGATGCAGATTATCTGGTGGCAAAGGTTATTCATAAATATTATGAAGATGAATTTATTTCAGTGAATGTAAAGGATGAATGGTATCACTTCAATGGCATTCGATGGAATAGGACTCTTGAAGGAACGATGCTTAAAACATTTATTCACAATGATATTTACAAATTATATTATGAATATCAAAAGATATATCATCAGAAAAAGCAGGATGAGATTGAGGAACTCCAAGCTGAAGGTGGAGACCCAACTGAAGTAATGGAGGGTAAGAGTGGTTATGGTAAACTTTTGAAGAATGTGATGACCATACAAATGAAACTCTTACAAGGTAATTATGTCAAGGGTCTTATGACAAATGTTCGTGACCTCTTTTACAAGAAAGAAATTATGGAGAAGTTTGACACGGATACAAGTCTTCTCGGTTTCGATAATGGTATTTATGATTTGGAAAATAATGTATTTAGGGAAGGACGACCTGAAGATTATGTTACAATGACAACAAAAGTTTCTCTGCCAGTCTTAGCGAAAGATATGCCAATCTCTCTTGATGATATGATTAAATCATTCTCTAATCCAGATTTAGTTTCTCACCCAGAAATGAAAAACTATAACCGATTTCATAAAGATATGGTAGATTTTATCGACAAGATTGTGCCTATTCTTAGGGTCAAGAAATATACAATGAAATTCCTGGCGAAATGTTTATCTGGTGAAAATCGTGATGAGGGATTTTATATCTGGACTGGTACAGGCGGTAATGGTAAATCGAAACTTGTTGATTTAATATCAATGTGTATGGGTCAGTATGCTTGCAATATGCCTATCTCACTTCTAACACAAAAGAGAAAGGCATCGGGTGCTGCGTCACCTGAGATGGCTGTTACTTTAGGCAAGCGACTTTGTGTAATGCAAGAACCTGATGTTAATGAAACACTTAATGTTGGTCAAATGAAAGAAATTACTGGTAATGATAAGATTTCAGCACGAGGTCTTTATAAGGAACCATTTGAGTTTACTCCACAATTCAAATTAATCTGTATGTGTAATGACTTACCTAATATCCCTTCAAATGATGATGGTACTTGGCGTCGCATTGAGGCTCTGAATTTCCCTGCTCGTTTTGTGGACGATGAAAAAGATGTGAATGAACCACTTCATCGATACCTGAAAGATAAAAGCATTAAGTCAAAAATTCCTATGTGGATTATTCCGTTCTACGCCATTCTTCTTCCCTACTGGCGTGATTATGATAAAAATGGTATCGAAATTCCTGATGAAGTAAAGGCCAAGACTAATGAATATCGTAATAACAATGACTTGATTGGTCAGTGGATAGATAATAATTGCGAAGAGTGTGAAAATATCATTTCGCAAGATGGAATTACTGAGCAGGCACCAACTGATTTTGAAGTACTCTATGATGATTTCAAGGAGTGGTGTCAAGAAGAAGAACATACTAATGGACCAGATAAGATGACTGTCAAGAATGCCCTGAAGAAATGGCAGGAGAAATCTGTATATGGTCTTTCATATGGAAAGAAGAAATGTGATGCTGGTGCAAATGGATTTGAGAAGTCGATGAAATTCAATCTTAAGATTTCTTAGAGCGATGTTTAAATTTTACTCCATATTTAATTGTAATATGTTTATCTACATTCCTTGTTTTTCCACCTAGAATATATGAATATAATCGTGCTTTTCCCCAGGATGTGGCCGTCTGATTAGGCCTCGAACCAGAAGAAAAGTATGCTCCTTTACCCTTTCTAACAACTGCCTTAAGAGCTGCTTGTGGGATACCTGTTGCTTTTGATATATCTTTGTACGATGTTATATTGGGATACAGTTTATGAAATTGTTGTGTCCAAGAACTTGATTTATTTTTGTATGATTTTATTTTAGCCCGAGTATAATATTTTGCTTTACCTTTCTTTGTTCTATAATTTTTTTTAGATTTTTTCAACTCTTTACGCTGTTTTGTTTTGTCTCTCCTTGATAAACTTTTTGGAAGGTAATTATTAGAAAATTGCATTATTATTATATTTAATAAATATAATAAATGAAGGTAATCATTAAAAAATCGACGAATGAAAAAAAGAAATATATGGCTATATTTACAGATGATAATAAGAAAAAAATAAAGACTACTCATTTTGGAGCTGCTGGAATGAGCGATTATACAAAACATAAAGATGAAAAAAGAAAAAAAAGGTACATGAATCGACACCGAACCAGGGAAAACTGGTCTCAATATATGACAGCAGGTTCCCTGAGTCGATGGATATTATGGAATAAACCTACATTTAGAGCTTCTGTAACTGATTATAAAAAGAAATTCAAATTAAAGTGAATGTTTCTCAATATGATTCAGAGCAGATTCATATCCAAGATTTATTATTCTTCCTTTATCTTCTTCAGTAAGATTGAAATTTAATCCTTCATTAATTTCAGTATAAATAATATTATTTATCGTTTCACCCGATTTTATTTTGTGAACAATATCATCTTGATTAGTCATTAAGGAATGAATAAAACTCAAGAGTGGAAATAAATTCATCACCTCGGAATTTGCTGATAAAGAACCACCTGAAATAAATATACCGAGATAATTTTTATTAATATTTCCTTCAGAAGAAACCTGCTCAATTGGAAAATTTCCTCTTAAGCCACCATCAACATAGTAACAGTCATTATATAAAACGGGCTTAAAAAAGAAAGGTATTGCCGTTGTCATTCTTGTAAGAACAGATAATTTTATAGTTGGATTTGTTTCATAATTAATATATTCTATTTTTTTTAGTGTACTATTGAAGACTTTGGTGGTTAATTTTATTGGTATTTTTTCATATAGTTCGGCAAGAGTGATATCTTCCACCTTAAGTGTATGTCGTATGATAGATTGAATACCTACACCTAGCTTTTCATTTGTAAATAATCCTAAATCAACTAAGAGATTATCAATTTCTAATTCATCAATATTTAATATATTATCGATATCTGTATCAACTACAATTTTTTTGATAGTTTCGGGATTCATATCCAACATATAAAAGATAGAAAATATAATTCCAACAGAAGTTGTTATAATTTCATTAATACCTTCTAATCCTCTTTTTAAAATCCCCTTTTCAAATAGAGCTGCAAAGATGCCCAAATATGCGATACCAGATGGTCCCCCACCAGATAATACTAAAGTATCTATTTTCATTTATTATTAATGATAATAAGTTTGATTTTAAATGTTAATATTTTTCTATAATAATAATCATAAGATGTCTCAAATAAATATGAAAGACCTTTACACTAAGATTAATGAAAAATCCTTGAAAAGAATGGAATTATATGATTCAATACTTAAAAAATGTCATAATCGAATTTTATATAATTCATCTTTGCAAAGAAAATATTGTTTCTATCAGATACCGGAATTTATTATAGGTACACCTTTATATGATATAAATGAATTAAGAAATTATGTAATGAATAGTCTAAAAACAAATGGCTTTGATTTGCTTTATGTTGAACCCAATTGGTTATTCATTCACTGGGATGTGAAGGGAGCAAAGGGACTCACCAAAAATACAGATGTTACTAAAAATATAAAACAACAATATAAATCAACAGATACATATCAACCTACCGGTAATATGGTTTATGATGATTCTTCATTAATGAATATGGCAGACAAATTTAAGATTTAATATGATTCTTTTCCCAATTTGTATATATTATCATATATCATTAGAAGGAAGAAACCAGTGAAAATATAAAGTAACAATTCATTGAATTTTTCATCTGGGGAAGATTGGGATTCAACTGTCACGTGACTATCTTTAACACGATTCCTAGCTATACGATTCCGCTTAAATTCTAAAAATTCTAAATATTCTGGGTCACGGGAATATTCAGCAATTTCTTTAGCACGTTTTATCGAACGTTGACTCTCATAATGTTGGATATTTTCATTACGTTCATCTTCTTCCCTCTTTATCATATTCTGATATTGTAATTCATTATCAGTATACGGGCTTACTCGCATACCTTTTAATCTTCTTTGAGGGTCCAATTCCTCATTATTATTATCATCTAATAATTCAGTTTCCATCTCATTTGGAGTAAGTGGCGGATTCATTACTGGGTCACCACTATATTTGTTTTTTAGGCGCTTTGCCTTCTTAGGCTTTTTCACCATGTCCGGCCATACTTCCGATAATAAAGCACCATTCATTGATTTACTATTTATTAAATATATATTATATTTTAATAAATATACTTAATAAATAAATGGAAAAATGGATTGATAATACAAAAGATAGTTTGTCTTGCATCAATGATAATAAATATATCATTGGTATAACGATGATTATGCTAAATATAGGCGCGCGTTTTATCATTGATGAACTAGATGATGACTTAAGGAGTATAGTTTCGAATAAATATGTAAGAAGAATTGTTATTTTCTGTTCATTTTTTATGGCGACAAAGGATTTATTTACTGCTATTGTACTCACTGTCATTTTTGTAATATTTATTAATGAAGTATTCGCTAAAGAATTAGATTCATTGGATGAAAAAGAAGGTAAAGGAGCATCATTCAATAAGGTGGAAATAGAAAAAACTATTCAGCAACTGAAAACTATTCAACTAAATATGTAACAAATTTTACAAGTTCAAAGTAATTCCTCTATCTGTACTCTTCCTATCAGTATCACCACTTATTAGTGATATTGAATCTAAATCGGGTATTTTATCAGGCTGTAAATTCATTTTATTGATTAAATCATCAATACCATCGGGTCCAGACATATCACTTCTAGCTGGACTGGTGGGTCTTGCTCGTGCCTGCTGTGATGCCTGCCTCGGTTGTGGTTGACCTAAACCACCCATTAATCCACCCATTAGACCAGAAAGAGGATTTCCTCCTCCACCACCTCCCATACCCATCATTGCCGCCAATGGATTGGGAGGTGGTGGTGCCGGTCTCTGTTGTGGAGCAGATTGTCCATTATTCATTGAACCAACAGCAGCTTCGGCAAATTGTCTCATCAACTCAGGATTCTGTTGTAGAACATCATCCATACCCGGAATAGATGATTTAAACATCGTATTACTTAAGTGGAACATAAATGCAGAACCAGCTAACGTAAACATTAATCTGATTTCTGGAGCCATATCTCCACCACCACCATATTTTTCAGTTAATTCTTCAAAGATTTCATCATAATCATTTAAATTTTCATTCACAGATTCACCCCATCCATCCAATTTTATATTGAATGGGTCGAATCGACCATTCATAAATTCGAGACCTGTTACACAGGCCATTAACATCTTCCTCTGAAATTTAACAGAATTATCTATTTCCCTCTGCTTTTTTAATTTAATATATTCATTTCTCATATCTTCCAAATGTGAATTCATATTATAATTCATTGTTGTTCGAATGCCCTGAGATTCGAGTTTTTTGAATTTATAAAGTAAATCAATTTTTTCATTCTTAATATCCTGAGGCGTCAATCTATGAATTGGCTTAAATTCCTGTTCTTGAGATGCCTGAACTGACGGATTAATTAACATATCATCTGTATCATTCGACTGAACTTTACCTTCTGATGCCTCTGGCTGAACCGAAGGCTTGAAAAAGTTAAATTCTTCAGAACGAGTACTATTAGGAGTATTACCACCAGCAGGAGAATTAATATCTTGAGAATTGACACCTTGAGGATTAGCACCCTTCGCTAAAAACTCAATACCTGCTGGCTGCGATACAGATAAATTAGGAGATGAATATTGTTTCTCGGGTGTAGAAACATTATCATTATCATTCTCAGAAAGTACTTGTATATTTCCAGAACTACTTTGACCCATTGTAATATTTTTTACTCCATTATCAAAATTAAGATTCAAATCTGACATGTTTAAATTCTCATAGAAAGATTTGTTTAAATATATACGCACTAGTTTAGATAATCGGATATATTTTGAGGCATTTCATTAATCTTTGTATCATAGAATGATTCAATGTGCTTTAGATAATCAACTTCTCTATCATTTATTAAATTAATTGCAACACCCTTTCGACCATACCTACCTGAACGACCAATCCTATGAATATATGTCTCTTTTTCTCGGGGTATATCATAATTAATAACTAATGATAATTGTTGAATATCAATACCACGAGATAATAAATCAGATGATATTAATATCCTTAATGTTCCAGACCTAAATTGATTCATAACATCATTTCTTTCCTCAACTGACCTATTCCCCGAAATATATCCAACTGGAAAATTATCAGCTATCAATTTATCATATACTTCTTCAATCTTATTCTTACTATTAATATAAATAATACATTGTCCAACATTAATTGTATCATACAAATCAGTGATTACACCATACTTCCAGTCATTATGCTTTACATTAATATAAAACTGCTGGATTCCTTCAAGAGTTAATTGTTCTTTTTTTACTAACACTTTGACTGGGTCATCCATAAAATTTTTTGTTAATTCCATTATTTCATCAGGTAAAGTAGCACTGAATAAACATATCTGTGATGTTTTCGATAACGATTTTATAATATCTTGAATACAATCTTTAAAACCGTATGATAATATTTCATCCGCTTCATCCAGAATCAATGATATTATATCTACTGTCGGGAGATATCCCCTATTAATCATATCTAATATTCTGCCAGGTGTACCAATAATAATATGAGGATTTTTATTTAATTCTTCCCTACACATCGAAACATTTGTTCCACCAATCACCTTTAATGTAGTTATATTTGTATAGGAAGATATATCTGTAATTACCTTATATACTTGGTCGGCAAGTTCCCTTGTTGGAACAATAATAAGACATTGTATTGTATTATTCGACGGTTCTATTCGACATAATGAACCAATTGAAAAGGCACCCGTTTTACCTGTGCCTGATTGAGCTTGCGCAACAACATCTTTACCTTCAAGAATAATAGGGATTGCATCAATCTGTATTTGCGAAGGTTTCTCAAAACCGTGACCGTAAACACCGCGTAAAACATTTTCATTTATTTTCAAATCATCAAAACTCATTTATATTAAAATAGTTACAGTATCTTTAAATTAAATTTTTGATAATAGGTCTTTTACTTTATTTATATCAGCACCGGAACAATTTCCCTTTAGTTCATTTTTATGAAACAGATAAAAATTGGGAACATTTTTCACCTTTAATTTGTTTACAAATTCTTCATTTTCATCGATATCAACCATATAAACCTCAAGTTTATTTTCATCGGCTCCATCACTAATTGCTTCTATGAGAGGCTTTATCTTTTTACATGGTCCACACCAATTAGCCGTAAAATAAAAAAGAATATGACATTCTTTTCCATCGCAAATACTCAAATCATTTTTTATCGATTTCATTTATTATAATACATAAATACAATAATATTATTGAGTTGTAAACTAATAATCATCTTCTTCTTCAATAAGTTCAAGGTAAGCAGTACGCCTATCTTCCTCATTAATTTCATCTCTAATATCCATTAAAACAGTATCAAAGTGTATTTGATTTGATTCACTCTTAAAATAAGCTTCTTTATCTTTAAAACTCAGTTCATCTATTTCTGCGTTTGTCAAATACTCAAACTCTTTTACATTAACAGTTTCCTGAATGGGTGAAATTAATCCTTTATAATCAGATTTATTTACAACATGTCGCCAAAGATTATCTGGTAACATACTATTTTCAGATAATCTCTTGTAACAAGAATATCCACAAATATGTTTTGACGTATTAACTTTACTACCCGTATCATCAGTGACAGAAATATTATCCAAGTGGAGCCAGGACTTTTCGATAATACTATTGCAATGAAAACATTTATTCTCCATTAAATAATTGATTGATTGATTGATTAATCTTGTAGTATAAATCAAATTTTAAAATTTGATTTGTGAATAAATATTTAAAGTATTACAGAGTAGATAACTAAAGATACATCAATGACATCAATGACATCAATCATAGTAGAGGACTTAGAGAATCACCTTCTTAAACATATTGATGAAATATATGATGCGGTTAAAACTGGTTCAGAATTAATCGAAATTAAATCATCAATCCTCGATGAATTTATTGGCATCTATGAATTAACAGAAAACGATTATTTTTCAGTTGCTAAGGTTGAATATCTCAAAAGTTTTATTGAATCGTGGATGAATGATAAGGTTATTGATTTTGAATCTCGAATCTCTAATCGCAAAGACATTGTGGATAAATTAAATAAACTAAAACAGTTAGTTCTACCCGAACAACGTTCACCCGAATGGTACGAAATAAGGGAAACTATTTTGACCGCCTCTTCCCTGGCTGATGCTATTGGAGAAGGTCATTTCTCAACAAAAGAAGACCTCGTCTTACAGAAATGTGGTGGTCCCCGTGGTGATGTTCCATTTGAGATTGTTGAGTGGGGGGTTATGTATGAACCAGTTGCTACTACATTTTATGAAAAAATGAATAATCTAACTGTTTTAGAATTCGGTCTCGTACCTCATCCAGAATTTACTATTTTTGGCGCTTCACCTGATGGTATATGCGATATAGATTCACCGGATGATTATATTGGTCGAATGTTGGAAATAAAATGTCCACCGAAAAGGAATTTTACTAAAGAAGTACCAAGACATTATTGGATGCAGATGCAGGGACAACTGGAATCGTGTGATTTAGAAGAATGCGATTTCCTTCAAGTGAAATTTTCAGAATATTATGATGGTACTTCTTATAATTCTGATAATCTATTGATGCAAGATGGTCAGGTAAAAGATGGATATTCTATGTCATTTAATTTACCTAAGGGACTTCTTCTCGCATTTGTAACAGAAAATAAAGGAAAAAATCCAACTATTATTTATGAATATTCGGAATTTTATCAATCATATGAAAAGCTTGTTTCTTGGCGAAAGGAAATAATTAAATCATATGATGACAAAGGTATAAAATATGATAAAGTCGTTGACCATTGGTGGAAAATAGAGAGATATGAATGCGTTCTTGTTGGAAGGGACAGGAGATGGTGGTTGGAAACACAACCAAAAATTATTGATTTTTGGGATGATGTTCAACACTATCGTAAAGTCGGAACAAAAGAAATTTTAGACAGGAGGGAAGAAAAAAAGAAAAAGCGAGCACTTAATAAAGCAAATAAAGCAAATAAAGCAAATAAAGCAAATAAAGCAAATAAAGCAGATGAGAATAATTCAAATAATAGAAAGAATATTTATGAAATAGAGAAGGGTGTGGTCGACGCCATTAAGAATGAATATATGATAGAATCCGACTAATTAAATTAAAATTTAATATATCAAATGTATATATAACATGGATAATCAAGTTGTGAAAAGGCGAAGGGTCAGAGTAAAGGGAACTCTTTCACAATTACCAGTTAATAAAATAACAAGGGTATCAGGTAAAGTTATTCGCCCAAGAGTCAGAGTAAGGGGGTCTCGTTCAAAGGGAGTCAACGCAAACTCAACACGGGTAACAGGTAGAGTTATTCAATCAAGAGTAAGAGTTAAGGGTTCTCTATCACCATCTAAGATAAGCGAATTCGATGAATTAAGTCGAGCATCAAAGAAAAAAAAATCTAAGGGAAAATCTAAGAAAAGAAAATCTAAGAGAAAATCTAAGAAAAGAAAATCTAAGAGAAAATCTAAGAGAAAATCTAAGAGAAAATCTCAGGGTGGTGGTGGAATTATCGACGGGGCCCAAAAAATTAAAGAATATATTTTAGCAAAAGTATTTCCAGCAGCGCCAGCAGCAGCAGTAGCTCCAGCAGCAGCAGTAGCGCCAGCAGCTGGCGCAGAAGCAGCGCCAGCTCCAGTAGCAGATGGTGCAGCAGCAGAACCAGCGCCAGTAGCTGGTGCAGATGGTGCAGCAGTTCCTGCAGCAGCTGGTGCAGCAGCTGGTGCGACTACAGTGTAGCCGAAAAAAGAATAATGCGATAAAAGAATAATGCGAAGGTATAAATCATTAAACATAGTATTTACCGAACTGATACCATAGTACTGTTGAAATAACAAATCCGAAAACCATTCCAGAACCAAACCCATTTTCCTTGTCATATATATGACCCACAGTGCTTGTTAATAATATAAGGAATGTGTAAAACCATAGAATAAAGTAATGATTTATTAAATTATAATATGTTTTCATAGACATTAATTCATTTATCATTATATTATTATAATATAATAATATAATTATTTAATATAATGACAAGCAATGGTCCAGAAACTCAAAAAAATATGAGTGATTTTTTATCAGGCATTGATACTTCTAACAGGGAAACGAGTCGAGTATCACACGCAACAAAATCGGGTGGCGACTGGGCGGCTGGCAAGAATGTTTTGTGGATAATAGAAAATTCTCGTCCAATTGAAAATCTAAGCATGATGGAGAGAATGAAATGGAAAAAGCATTCGAAGATAATATTAATGAATAGGGCTGGTTATAAGAAACCGAAGCATTCTAAGAAGAGGAAGCATTCTAAGAAACGGAAGCATTCTAAGAAGAGGAAGCATTCTAAGAAGAGGAAGCATTCTAAGAAGAGGAAGCATTCTAAGAAACGTTAATTAGAATCAATGGGACCACTGGATTGTTTAATAGGTGCCCATTTGTTAAAATTATGATTATATTCACAATCAACTAATATTTCTGTATCATAACTGGTACCTTTGAAATATGATAGTATCAAATGACTTAATGAGGTTGTCTGAATCAAGGCTATCCCTTTTTTGATAAGATTTTCCCCGTCAGATAAATATAATTCATATACATCTGGTTTCATTGTTTTCATAATTCGAAAACATTTAGAAATATTATTAGATATAGATAAATCTTCAGATTTATTCATATCCGAATTTTTGACCTTTGTAGGCTGTTGATTTTTATTTTTCGATTGACCCTTCTTTTCTCGATTATGATTTTGCATCGATTTAAATACATACAAAATCTTCGAATAATCCACTCTTAAGGGGACGAAATAAATACCCCTGATATCATATCCCAGACTTGGAGCAAATTCATTACAAGCATATTGAATTTCATTGTAATCAAAATATCTTTTAATGAATAGAGGACACGTTTCTGAAAAGTTATTTTCAGTATAATTGTTCTCTATAATATCAGTTATCATATTCAGACGGTCAATAACAATAGTTTTTTTTAAACTCTTTCCACTTTGCATATAGATATCATTAATACCGATAGTCCATTTATTATTTTTTTTACGAATTAATTCACATTCAAATAATGAACCCTTATATAATTGTGGCGTAAACTGATAGGGCAAGATAAATATCTTTGGATAACTATATCCATCTTTAATCTTCTTATCGATGAAGAATGAATAATTAATTCCATTAATTTGACTCATAAAGAGCAAATAAGGAGTACCACTACTTTTAAGACAGAAAATGTGAGGATTATTCAAATTCTGAGAATAATCTGAATTGAATACCTTGGCATAGCGAGAATCATACTTGATACCACAATGTATACTTAATTGATTTAATATATATTCTTTTGCTTCATTTGTTGTAATATTATCAATTTTAATATTACAAAATGATGTTTTAGTGAATGAAGACGGGTCCATTATTATCTATTAATACTCTCATATTCTTTTAAATCAAATTTAATAATTATATATAATATAATCAAGTAGATGAAATCAGGTAAATATATTGATAATTTTAGTTTCAACCTTAAACTTAATATATTGACACCCTATATATTATTATTCATATCTACAGTATCAATTTTAATGATATTCATAATATTATCATTAATTGAAGAATTAGATAATACACCTGTAAATAATCTCTTAATAAATAAGACTACAACAAATAATAAAATCCCTCAAAATACATCTAAGAAGTCTTATTCTGGAAACAGGAGTTTAGATTCCCTGTATAATGATGCTTCTGGCAATGAAACTGAATCAAATGGAAGATTAGTATCAACGGTTAACATGAGTACTGATAAACACGCTTGTTCATTCAGAATAACTTATAAGGGAAATAATGATAGGTCGGTAAAATGCATAAGTGGATGCGATGGAAGTGATTCAGAAAATAGTAAGTTTTGTTCCCAGTATGTATATAATGATTCATCGTTTCAACAGGGCAGCCTATCAGATACTCTACTAGATAGAGAATATAATGCGATTTCATAAATATTTCATAAATATTTCATAAATATTTAAAAAAATATAAAGAGAATATTATTAATAGGATGGACCATCAAGATTGGAATCAATATATTTTCACATCAAAATCTTCAAATGATAAAGGGTATCAAAAGAAACCAAAATCGACAGAATCTAAATTAGAAAAAAATGTTGAAGATGGAAAAATGACACATAAAAAATTCGATAGTGAATATGGAAAATATGTTCAGAAAAATAGATTAAGTAGAGGTATGACACAGAAAGATTTGGCGCAGAAATTAAACGTTCAAGTTAAGGATATTAATGATATTGAGTCGTCCAATGGTAAATATAATGGACAACTGGTAAATAAAATAAATCGTATTTTTAATGTCAAAAAAAAAAATTAATATCATAATATAAATGGACCTGACAACACTGAAAAATAAAGATAAGAAGAAAGAAAACATTCAAAAATGGACATCAGCCCAAGAAAATTTATTAGCAGAGTGGTCTGAAAAGGCAACTTGTTTTAGATGGTTACATAGTCGTTCAGAAAAATCATATCGCTTTAAAAATTATTCTTTTACTATACCTGTAATTATTTTATCAACATTGACTGGAACTGCTAACTTTGCTATGGATTCATTTGTACCTGATAATTATAAACAGATTGCAATGGCTTGCGTTGGTGGTGTGAATATATTCGCAGGTATTTTATCAACCCTTCAAAACTTTTTACGTTATGCCGAATTGATGGAAACACATCGAATGTGCGAAGTTCAATGGTCTAAATTCGGTAGAAATATTTCAGTGGAATTAGCAATTGACCCTAAACGTCGTAAGCCCGCAGATGATTTTTTAAAAATATGCCGAGCAGACTATGATAGATTAATTGAACAATCTCCGCCAATCGATGATAACATTATAAAGGAATTTAAACGGTCATTTAAGGAATCAGACATTAAGAAACCAGATATATGTAATGGATTAGATAAATGTAAGATTTATGAATACTCCCCCGAAGAAAGACAATCTGAAATTGTAGCAGATGCGGGCAGAACACTGCTTAAGGGATTACATAATAGACCCTGGAAAACTGTCAATACTCTACCTTCGAAAAATAACCAACCAGCAAATAACCAACTAGCAAATAATCAACCAGCAAATGCAAGTGAAAAATGTAAACAGGATGCCAAAGAAGAGATGGATGGACTACTTAATATGGGTAAGGTCTCAGCATTCAAAACTTCAAATAAAAATGACTTGATTTCTTCAAACTTTAAATCTCTAAAGAAAGAAGAAAATCCAATGAATATCATCCACGAAATCGTCTCCAGACCTATTACTGTTAATACTGATACTGTTAATACTGATACTGTTAATACTGATACTGTTAATACTGATACTGTTAATACTGATA
>ENA-OSJC01001084-OSJC01001084.1-marine-metagenome-genome-assembly--contig:-NODE-1084-length-23310-cov-7.131666_pt1 | contig 23310 bp, 7 predicted proteins | sample MGYA00237885_ERZ534234 | MGnify/ENA primary metagenome ERZ534234 (study PRJEB26413, sample SAMN06343907) | marine metagenome | isolation source: coastal waters | place: Atlantic Ocean: West Antarctic... | reverse complement strand
GTCAGATTTATGACAGATCACTTAAAGAAAGAATTTCAGAAGATGACAGATATCTAGTAAGAGTCCAAACTTCGTTTGTTGTGTGAGGGAGGGTAAGTATTTACCTAAGCAATATCTACCTGCGTAACATAAGCATCAGCATAACTACCGCTCATATCGACATCGCCATTGGCAACCAGTGTCCAGGTTGGGGCGTCGCCCGTGGCATCTGCATCTAGCTCAGTGACTCTTGCTCCACTACTATCAAGAACATCAAACGTATCAATGGTATCAAGGTCAACAATGTGCCTTAAGATATCAATGGCATCCGAGATATTGATGGCGCCATTATTATCAACATCGGCTGCTTGATAGCTCGCAGTGTTAGCTGTGAATGCCTCTAAGTCAACAATGTGTCTGAGTACGTCAATCGCATCAGAGATATTAATATCAAAGTCATAAGCATTAGCTGCTGAGAGCTTGACCGTATCGAAGGTTACCGTATTGGCAATGGATATCTCACCACTATCTACAGCAACGGATGTGCCAGTATCAGCGCCATCTTTCCAAAGGTTAACCGAAGTATCAGTCAACTTAGTTATTGTTGACTCAGTAGCAGCTGTTGAAATAATTGCATCGTAGGTTTTAGTGACCACTTCAAGGCTATGACTTAGCTGTGTATAAGAAGCATCGCCCTGGTTAGTTGCGACAATACCACCATAAGTGATTTCAACATCATCTGCGCTGTCAAGAGGATTTAGATAAATGGTTGCTAAATTAATTTCAGTCGGACGATCTGTTTCTCCTCTTCCAGTTGTTGAAACACTATCTATAAGTGTCAACACTGGTTTTGTTGATGTATTTAGTGAAGAAAAAACAATCTTACTGAACTCACCATTATCATTGGTTATAGCTCCTAAAAAGAGTTTGCCTTCATAGTCTTTACTCATTTCATATGTTTCTGATGTGCCATCATTATATTCAATTGCCTCAAACTTAGTCCAATCCAATAAAATATCAAGCTCAGCACCGGCAACTGAAGTGTATAAACTACTATTATCAGTATCAAATCGAGTGATATCACCGTTCAGTGTTAACTTAAGAATCGCCTCATTTGAATTCTCTGAATAATCAGCGCCGTAAAGAGCGATAGACGCCTCACCGGCTGTTATGAGCTCTGAAACAAGCATAAACGGCTTATTAGTATCAGTCTGAGTGACAGTACTAGAACTACTTGTTACTGTCTCAGCTGTACTGCCACCATCTGTATAACTCGCTTTTACACTTAGTGCTTTATTAACATCAGCTGTGGTAATAGTATAAGTTGAGCTAGTTGCATCAGTAATATCTGCTCCGTCCCTCATCCACTGAAAGGAAACAGCTCTCATGCCATCGGCATCAGTTATTGTATGACTGGCAGTAAGAATCTCATCAACTGCAACAACACCACTAACGGACACGTCACCTTCTGGATTACTATTAGCCGCAACTCCGGTGATATTATTCACGGTTGCATCATACTGGTTAAAGCTAACTTGACCTTGGTTTGCCTCGACTGAACCGCTCAGAGAAATCGATACTTTTTCAGTTGAGTCAACTGGCTTAAGAATGATTGAAATTAAATCATCACTAGTACCCACATCATAAGCCTCATCATTAGTTGCATCAGTATCAACTAAGGTAAGTAGTGGTGGAGTTAACCGTAATGATGCCAGTGTTATGGAATCAAAGGAATCAGCAGCGTCTGTTGATGAAGACTCCAGTACTATTATAGGACTAGCAATTGTGGTAATACTGTATTTCGCATCACTGCTGTCTAGAGTAGCAAATTTAGACCAATCAATATTCAAATTCAAGTCGGCACCGGTCAAACCAGTGATATCGCTTCGACTATAAATAGCTTCAACATCAGCTTTAAGTGTTAACGTCAATGTACCATCACCATTATCGCTTGCCACAAAGGAAAATGGCTTATCAAGCTGGGTAACTGCATCGGTAGTGGCACTTGTTTTAGATTCAGCGTTACCTAGAGTATCAGTATAAGATGATTTGACACTATACGAAGTACCAACATCCTCAAGAGACAAGTCATATGTACTTGAAGTCGCGCCATCTATTACTGCACTGTCAGCATACCATTGATAGCTGAAACCAGCATCTGAAATACCATCAGCATCCGCCATGGTATTGCTAGCGGTCAGTGTCTGGTATGGTTGAGTACCACCTGTGATTGTTACTGCACCAGTCGGTGCATTATTGGCTGCTATTATGTCAACACTTGCGTAAGCAGATGATTCATTATCATTTGCATCGACAATAGTATAGCTAAAGACATCAGATTGAACCGCGCTTCCTGGTTGATAGTAGATAGCACCAGCGGTGAAAGTAGTTGTTCCGTATAGCGCGTCACCCACAGATTTAATAGATATGATATCGCCATCTACATCGCTGTCATTTGAAATTAAATCAATCTCGATCCTACCAGAACCTGCCTCAACACTAGCAAGTGCATCGTTGACCGCAGTTGGAGCATCATCCTCCCCAGTCACTGTCATAGTTACTCTTGCAGAGCTCGTACCTCCACTGCCATCATTTGCGGTATAAGTAAAGACATCCGTACCGGCAAAGTTTGCATCAGGAGTATAGAACACCGAACCACCAGTCAATGTAACGGTACCATATTCAGCCTGAGTAACACTGGCGACACTTAAAGTATCACCACTATCAGTGTCGCTGTCATTAGCAAGTACATCGACCAATTGGTTATTAGAATCTTCAATAATCGTAAAACTATCAGCAGTAATTGTCGGCAAAGCATTGCCAGCACTAACGGTAATATTGACCGTAGCGCTAGATTCGACAGTACCGTCACTCACTGTATAGTTAAAGCTGTCAGAGCCAGTATAGTCAGACTCTGGCGTATAAGTCAAAGCACCTGCAGTGAGTGTTGCTGTACCATGCAGAGCAGCAGTAATAGCGGTAATGGAGATGCTATCAGCATCGGTATCACTATCATTATCAAGTACGCTAACAACATTTGCAGATGATCCTTGATCAACAGTTATAGTGTCGTTGACCAAAGTAGGTGCATCATTAACAGATGTTACAGTAATTGCCACGGTTGCTTCATCGCGACCACCCTGACCGTCTTTAACAATGTAGGTAAAACTATCTGTACCATTGTAATTAGCAGAAGGTGCATAAAATATCTTACCATTCGTTAAAGCCACAGTACCGTGTTCAGCATCAGTATTGATTGACAACACTGCCACCGAATCTCCATCCGAATCAGTGTCGTTAGTTAAAACCTCAATCTCTGCTGCAGAAGCATCTTCTGCATATGTCACCTTATCATTGATAGCATTAGGGTTAGTGTTGGCAGAAATAGTAAAGTTTGCTGTTGCGGTGGATGTCTCTCCATCGGCATCAGTGATTGTATAGGTAAAGCTGTCGGATTCACCAGCTGAGCCTCTAGTCGCATTAAAGCGAACAGAGGTACCACTGATAGTTACATTACCGTACGTAGCATCACCAACAGCTGAAATTGTAAGGGTATCACCATCAGGATCAGTGTCATTTGCCATTAAATCGAGAGTGCTGGGTCTAGTTGCCGATATACTGCCCAAAGTGTCATCAACTGCTGTTGGCGCATCGTTACTGGCGGTAACTGTAATACTTACTTCACCTTTTGTTGAGCCACCTTCGCCGTCAGTTACCCAGTAATTAAAGCTATCTGACCCTGCAAAATTTGCATCAGGCGTGTAAAGAGCGACATTACCCGCAACACTAACAGTACCATTATTTGCAGCGCTGACCGAGTCGAGTGTTAAGGTATTGTCTTCAGGATCAGTGTCATTAGTGAGTACAGAAATTCTATTACTACTAGAATCTTCAGCGACAGTAGAGACGTCTGCAGTGGTTACCGGAGCACCATTAATCACACTTACAGTGATCGATACAGTGCCAGTTGATTTGGCTCCCTGAACATCAGTTACAGTGTAGCTAAATTGATCAGGGCCGGTATAGCTTGCAACTGCTGTATAGGTAACAGTTCCATCGATATTCATAACCACCGCACCGTTTTCAGCTGTACCAACAGAAGTTAAGGTAAACGCATCAGACTCGCGGTCGTAGTCGTTGGAAAGTAAATTGACAGTTATACCATCGGCTGAACCTTCCTCAATATTAAGTACATCATCAGTAGTGACAGGGGCATCATTGACCTCTGTGACAGCTAAAGTGATGGTTTCAGTAGCAGAGGCACCTTTATCATCAACTATTGTGTAAGTAAAGCTGTCTGCACCAACGTAGTTTGCATCAGGGGTGTAGAATATCGAACCACCTAACAGCATCGCTGTGCCATAGTTAGGGTTAGTGAAAGAATCAACTGTGATCAAATCCCCTTCAGCATCCGTATCATTACTCAAAACATTAATCATTACTGAGTCAATATCTTCAGTTAAGCTAATGCTATCAGCAACGGCAACTGGAGCGGTGTTCAATGCTTCAATAGTAATCTCAACACTCGCACTTGAACTTAAACCACCATCAGTCACGTAATAATCAAAACTCTGTGTTCCCGTAAAGTCAATATAGGCATCTTTTAATGAAAAGGAAATAAGTCCATTAAAATTACTTATTAAATACTGGACTGGCAAAGAAGTTGCCTCAGTCGTTGAGAAATAAACGGTATCGCCATCGGCATCAGTATCATTGGCAAGAAGATCCAATACTATAGACCCAAAACCTGATTTTACAGTATAGATGTCATTAACTGCTACTGGCGCCTCATTAACTCCATCAACAGTAATATTAACAGTTCCTTGGTCTGTACCTCCCTTGCCATCAGTCACCGTATAAGTAAAGCTGTCAGTTCCTGTATAAGCATAATCGGGCGTATAAATCAATGAACCGCCGGCAAGGTTGACCTCGCCATTAGATGCTGCGCCAATAGACTTAATTGAAAGAATATCACGAGGATTACCATCACCGTCAACATCGGCATCTGTGTCATTGCTAAGAACATCAACAATGAAAGCTTGGTTTTCATTTATGGTTATTGAATCATCTACTGCAACCGGATCAATATTATCAGCAACTTTGTTACCAATCACTTCTCTAGTATCATTAATGGCAGTACCATCAACAGTAAAGACTAGTTTTGGATCACCCCATTGATGATTACCATCCATAGTGATAGTTGCAGTGTCACCGTCGCTATTGGTGGCATTACCACTCACAGCAGTTGCCTGCCAGTTTTCATTTTGTTCAATAACAACATTGGCATCGGTGTAGATTTTACCCATGAACTCAAGCGTTCCAATCAGAGTCCGTGTAGCAGTGAAGTCATCATTAAAAACTAGAGTTTGCGTATAGTTTTCAATCTCCACGCTATTTTCTGTAATCACAACAGCTTCAACTTCACGGTATTTACCATCGCTAAAACTTGGTGTTCCGGAACGAGTCTCTGTGTATGTTTCTCCATCTATTGACTCACTCATCTCAAAGCTATAGCTTCCGTCATCAGACCAAGTGTCTTTCATAGTTCGGCTGTCACCTGCAGCATTAGTTTCGGTGCTTGACATGCCATTACCATCAAATTTTTCAAGTACTGTCCATAAACTACCCTCATGGTCGGTATATTGCCACTGCTGGATTTCGTTTTTAGGGCCATGGTCATTGTCATCTGGAACTAACTTAGCTTCGCTAACTTTATGAACCGTGCCATCTCTAGAAATAGACATAATTTCCATATTTTCGTCATGATGACCTTTAAAGAAATCGACATTAGTTCCATCAAGTTTCTTAGCAGTGCCTTCAACCCATGAGTCGTTACTCATATTGACTTCTGTGGTCATATCGATGTCTTTATAAGTCTCACCATTGATTTCTTTAGATCCAGCCAGTACGATCTTGACATCAAAGTTATCGTTAAGAGTGTATGTTTTTGTATAACTTTCACCATTGTTACCTTTAGTACTGATGACAGTTTGTACAATTTTTTCAAGCATACCGCCAGCATCAGTGGTGCGAACTTCGATCACTTCAACGGTGCTTGTCTGCGCATTGTTTTCACCTAGAAATGTGGTTGTTCCGTTGACCGATTCGTTATCAAAGCTTGTTTGATTCCAGGTAAAGTTCTTAGAACTCGCAAAGCCCTCTGCAGCATCTGCAGTTACTGAGTAATCAGCTTGGATAATATATCTGTCGAGCGGGTTGCCCATTTCATGCAATTCACCCATCCTCTTATCAGCATCTTCATACATACTCATCTCAGTGTAGGTGCCATCAGCATTGTCGATTGTTACTTTAATCAGTGGGCCACCATCTTGGTCTGTACCGTCGGAAGTAATAACACCTTTTTTACCGTCATCCGGTCCTCCAACAATAGTACCAGTACCAAAGAAATCAGTATACTTCCAGCCATCCTCTAGCACTGAAGTGAGATTTATATCTCTCATAATAAAGATTTCTGCGCCATCACCCATAACGTTGACACCTGTTGCCAGAATTGATACCGTGCCATCAGGTGCATAGTTTGTTACTATTGTTAAATTTTGTCCAACCCATTCATCACCGACTTGCATCCCCATGGAAGAGGTTTCAAGACTTGTCTCCTTAAATCCGTACTCACTATCCTCAAAAGATCGGACAGTTTCATTCCACCATAAAGAGTTATTATTAGTAAGTTCTGCCTCACTAGCAAACGCTTCTTCGCGTTCGGTTTCAGAGCCATCATTCTCGGTACGAGTTCTCAGGAAAATCTCACCAGTAGTTTGGTTAGTTTCCTTGGTTGAAAAGGTGTCAGCAATAGCAAAACCAACATCAAGACCAACAATGCTAATACTATTAGCAGTCAAATATTCGCTAACAGCGTTCTCAACGAATGCAACTTCAGCTGCTTCATCGGCGACAACATCTATTTTTTCAAACACATCCGTGGTATACCAAGTTGCCAATGCAGCGTAGTCAAACCCTGCTGTTCCAACTGGTATACCAACACTAGACATTACACTAACGCCGCTTGGCTCCGAAGAACTTGGGTCATCTGAGCCAAGGTCAAATACCAAGGTAATATCAAGTGCATCGGTTTTAATAGTGACAATGTCTGTTACCACTGACTCTTCAACGACCGTAATAAGGTGCCCATCGTGGTTATTATATTCAAACTCCCAAGAACCAGTCTGCATTTGATCGAGTTGGTCCATCATGTTTTGGTCGAAGTCTTTGTAGAAATCGTCACCCATACGGTAAATGCTCACGCCATCGATGGTAATGTCATTGTTTGCATCAAATGATATTGTTACGACCTGATCAGCTTCATTTTTTGCTGTTGCAGGGTCGCCATTGCTATTTTTGACTGTTTGAATTTCCCAATTAGAATTTCGAGTGATTACGACGTCAAGGTCAGAAAAGACTTGACCAACGTAATCCCAACCAATATGGTCAGTATCACCTTTAACTGCTAATGTTGATGAGCCATCACTAGCCCAGGTCTCCGTCATCTTATATTTAATGTCGCCATCGGCACTTTTGAATTTAGTAATATTTGTTGATTCTTGGGTTGAGTTATCCCAGTAGTTTGAGTTAACCCTTACATCGCCAAACTCACTGGTTTCTTCTGATATCCAAGCGTCGTCTTTTTGTGACTCTACAACGGTCCATTCTATTCCTTCATTGTCGAAGTAGCTCCACTCATTCTGGAAGTTATCCGCCGACATAGAGAAATCTTCTGGGCCATGAATTGATAAGGCTTCACCATCAACGGTGATGCCGCCGTCCCATTCAAAACTAACTTGCTCCCCGGAGCCATTCGTTCCCGTTCCAGTGAGGCCTGTTGTGTTCCAATCCGAGCCGCGAGTTTCGGTGACGTCAAGGTTAGTATAAGTTTCACCAATATACGTCCAACCAATATGGTCAGATTTGCCGGTAGTCGTCATTGATGAAGTTTGAGTAGTTTCGTTGTAGACTTCGGTCTTTATAAAATCTAAAGACTTGTCAGCATTAGTATAGCTCTCTGACCAAGTATTGGTCTTGGCAGCATCGTCCCATGTTGACTCCATAACACGAACGTCGCCATTAGAGCCAGTTTCTGTAGAGGTCCAGGTATCACCTGATTGTTTGTCAACCACCGTCCACGTGACGCCGTCGCCGTCTTCCCATGTCCAAGAATTCTCAAAGCTCTGACCAATATCACCAGCCACAAGATTACCGCCGATTGTCAACTGATTCTCGTTAGGGCTAAAGCCAATCGCTACACTAACATCACTAGAGTTTGTGCCTGTGCCCTCAATACTTTGTATATTCCAGTCCCCATCACGTGTAATGGTAAGGTTAACGTTGGTGTAGATTTCACCCAACTGCATCCAGTCAATATGGTTGGTACTCCCAGTAATAACTTCTGAAGATCCACCTTGTTCGCTGAAAGTTTGAACTCTTGTAACACTAGAGATAATAGCGTTAGCATTTGCAGTCGAATCGGTGACTTTTTCAGTCATTGTTTGGGTTTGAGTTTCATCATCCCAAGTACCACTTTCAATACGCTTAGCACCTTCCTGGTTACCAGATATTGCAGTTTCAGTACGGGTCCATGTATTACCGTTATCACCGCCTTGTGTCTGGGTCATTTCCCAGACAGAGCCGTCCCAGTCTTCCCACTGTACCGCCATTGCAGCAGCATCTGCTACAGTTTCAGTTGCTGTGTCCCAGAAGAGGAATTGGCCATCAACAGCAGTCAATGATTGTTCCACACCTCCGTCTAAGGTAAGCGTGCCGCTGGCAGCGGTGATGCTGTGAAAGTTGTCGTAAGTCAGAGTGATATTAACATCTGCCACACCCTCAAGAGGCATCCAGTCGATATGATCCGTTGAACCAGTGATATTTGTTATTTCAGTTTCAGTTTCTGAGTTCCAGATAGAAACTTGATTAACATCAATACCCCGCTCAGTATTAGTATCATGCGTCGTACGAGTATTGGTCTGGGTTTCATGATCCCAAACATTAGTCTCTTCCCTTGAGTCGCCTCTTTCTGCATTGATCTCGGTTCTTGAGTAAGTCTCTCCATCCTGAATCTCAGTGACTGTCCAGGTTGTACCGTCCCAGTCTTCCCATGTTGATTCGTTTTCCCAGTACTGATCTTCATTTACCTTGAAATCATCAGTATTTTGGAGATTGTTTTCGCCAAAAGTTATTTGATCATTGGACCAGCCAAATTCAGCATTGTCTCCGTTGGCATTTGTACCAGTACCAGAGACCTTGTAGATATTCCAACTTGCATCGCGCTCAACAGTTACACTGACGTTGGTATACATATCATGTAGCGGATACCAAGCAATGTTGTCTGTAGTACCTGTGATTGTTTCAGACGAGGTACCATTAGGGCTATAGGTTTCTACTCGAGTATAGTCAAGACCTCCGTCTGTAGTACTAGAAGCATCTTCATCATAGGACTCACTCCAAATGGATATCTGTTTGACAGAATCCCAGCTTGACTTAAATTCACGTTCAGCACCACTAGCGCTTGTTTCAGTCGAAGTCCAAACATCGCCAACCTGAGATTCAACCACAGTCCAAAGAGTACCATCCCAATCGGTCCACTCCCAAGTGCTTTCCCAGCTTTCTTGCTCTTGGCCGCCGCCACTAAAGTTAGTATTTTCAATCGCTACATCATTGAAGCTTAATTGATAGTTATCTGCGTCCCAGCCAAAGTTAGCAGTCACTCCATCGGCATCTGTACCTTTACCAATAATACTCTCGGTCTCCCAGTTTTGGTTACGCACAAGGGTGACGTCTACATCAGTATAGATTTCACCAAGATAGGTCCAGTTAATCTCGTCAGTCGCTCCCTTAATGAGCTCGGATGAAGTACCATCTGCATTCCAAGTCTCGCGGATCGAAAAATCTCGGGCATCGCTGCCGCTTTTGAAAGAAGTGGTATTAACATAGTCATTGACGTCGCTATCCCAAGCAGAAGAATTAATACGCACATCGCCATTAGTACCTTCCTCAGTCGAAGTCCAGGTATCACCATCCTGTTTATCAGTAACTGTCCAGGTGACGCCATTGCCATCTTCCCATGTCCAGGTATTAACAAAAGCTTCCTGCATAAGATTAGAGCGATCATCGCCACCACTCTGATAGTCTACGCCATTAATGGTTAGTCCTTCATTAGCAAAAGCAAATGTGACGCCGCCATCGGCGGTACCATTAAGATCAGTAATATTCCAGTTTGCATCACGTTCAATAGTAACGTCGAGACCTTCGTAAGCATTTGCGAAATCCCACCAACCAAAGTGATTGTCTTTACCGGTGATTGTTTCCTTCGAGGTATTGTTAGAGGAGTTTCTCACTTCGACTCGAGTAACGTCGACAGAACCATCGGCAGCGGTGAACGTGTCGGTCCAAGTTTCTGTGTCACCATTCCAAGAATTTTTGTGAATACGAACGTCACCATTAGAACCCGCTTCTGTAGAGGTCCAGGTGTCGCCTTCTTGTTTGTCAGTTACCGTCCAAGTAACACCATCCCAGTCCGTCCATGTCCAAGAGCTTTCGCTGCTCTCCATATTGGCATGTCCGCCGTCAGTCTTAAAAGCATCAACAGCAACACCATCAATTAAAATATTGCCACTACCATCTGAAGTCACAGCCAGGCCATCGGCGGTACCACTAATATCGGTGACATTCCAGCTATTATCACGCGCTATGGTGATTTCAATACTATCATAGTCACCAAATTTATCGGTTTTTCCGGTTATTTTTTCCGTTGAAGTGCCGTCAGCTAGTTGTGTCTCAACTCGCTTAAAGTCGGTCTCGCCATCTGCTGATTTTTCAGCATCGGTCCAGATATTGGTCTGTGTTCTTTCATTCCATTTAGAGGAATGCGTTCGCTCCGCACCAGTTGCGGTATCTTTAGTATCATCTGTATATTGGATTTCTGTGGAAGACCAAGTCTCGCCTTCCTGGGTGTCGGTGACTACCCAAACAGTACCATCAAAGTCGGCCCACTCCCAAGAACTTTCCCAGCTCTGGCTCTCATTCATGTTAAAGTCCGCATTATCACCGAGATCAACAAAAGCGCCATCAATTAATAATTCTTCATGTTCATTTATAGTAAATGCTACTGTATCACCATTCGCATTAACTCCAGAACCTGTAAGTGTCATTCCGTCCCAACCATGGTCGATTGTTACATTGACGCTGTTATAAGTTCCATCTAACCACATCCAGCCGAGCTGGTTGGTTATGCCGCTAATGGTTTCACTCCAAGAACCATCCTCGTTCCAAATTTCACTTCTGGAGAAATCCAGTTTACCGTCGCCACTGACAAAAGATTCCGTCGCGGTTGACGTATTAGTTGCGTTATCCCATTCAGAGGTGTGGGAACGTACGTCGCCAGTTCCTGTGTTTGTTTCAGTCGAAGTCCATACGCCGTCAATTTCCTCATCTTTAACGGTCCATTCGGTACCGTCCCAATCTGTCCAAGTCCATTCGCTTCCGCCATCTTGAAAGCTGTTCTGGCCGCCTTGCATGTCATCGACACTCTGACCACCGATTAAAATATTATTACCATCAAAAGTTACATCAAGGGTTGCAGGTGTTTCGCTAGCTGGATCTTGCACGGTGCCGGTAATGCTTGTTACATTCCAATTGGCATCGCGCGCAACGGTAGCATTAATATCAGTGTACGTCTGACCCAAGAAATACCAAGCAATTTGATCGTGGGCACCAGTAATGGTTTCACTCGAAAGACCAGTGTTTTCATCCCAAATTTCTACCCTGGTAAAGTTGAAACCTTTGTCCGCACTCACTTCATGCATTGAATATGTACTGATTTTTGTTGTATCATTCCAATCATTAAAGCTGGTTCTGACGTCACCAGTAAGTGCATCCTTATCACCATTATCATCCATTGACCAAGCGGTCTCGGTATTCGTCCAGACGTTGTTTACATTTTCCTCTACAACCACCCAGATTGTATTATTCCAATCGTCTGTCCACTCGTACGAGTTACTTCCTGCAGCATCATTAAACATGTCGTCAAAACCGAAATCAGCTTGAATCGATTCGCCATCTATCAATAATTCATAATCAGCATAAGTAAATGTCACTGTTGCATTATCCGAATTGACTGCAGTTCCAGTGATATCTGTGGTGTTCCAGTATTGGTCTAAGGTTTCAACAACATCCATACTGGTGTAGAGTTCATGCAGTGGCATCCATCCGACATTATCGGCCGTACCTGTGTATGTCTTGGTAACGCCACTCGGGCCAGATGCTTCGACCATCGTCGAATTTATACCTCTGCTTGTACTTGTAAATACTTCAGTAAAGGTGTTTGTTTGTGTTGAATCATTCCAAGATGAGCTATTAGTACGTGTATCACCATTGCTACCCGATTGTGTTGAACTCCAAACACCGTCAACGTCTTTATCAACCACTGTCCAAACAGTGCCCTCCCAGTCTTCCCAGGTATAGAAATTAGAGTGGGTTTCTGTGTGACTTTCATCACCATCATAATAACCACCATCTTGCTGATCGGACTCTCTTTGCTGGTCTGGGCCAGAATATTCATACCAAACATTAAGAGTAGCATTACTAAAAGCACTTTCAAGTTCTGTTGGAACACCAGTCTTGCTAGTTATTACTCCATCTGTAAAATTAAGTGTCATACCGATAGCAGCTATTTCTTGGCCACCATACGTTAAAGAATCAATCTCAATGGTTAACTTTTCTTTATTAGAGTCATCACTCGACTCAACAGGCTCAAATGAAGCAAATAAATTATCATAACTCTCAATGCCAATTGAATCAAATAAATCCTCAACTGCAGTCTTTGCGTATTTATCATTATTGTCAGGGTTAGAATACTCGTAAAACATTTCAATACTATCTTGAGTAATAGCTGGAACACCAAGAGTTTCTATTCCCGTATCCGTAATGGTAGTCAGTGAACCATCGCCACCAAAAACCCATGTTATATCCAGTCCTGCTGTAACTGAGACACTATCGTAGGTATATGAATCCGCTGTTATCTTAAATGTATCTGTACCGGCCCCATCATCACTTTCCATAGCTACATCTAGCTTAGAAATGTCAGTTAGTCCTTGCATTTCTAAGTAATCTTTTACGGCTCCGATAGCATAATTTTCCATGGCGTCATATTCTTTATCACTACTAGGAGGAGTATCACCTTCGCCTTCGCCTTCACCGCCGTATTCACCTTCACCGCCGTGTTCACCTTCACCGCCGCCTTCGCCTTCACCGCCGTGTTCACCTTCACCGCCGTGTTCACCTTCACCGCCGCCAGTAACTATTTCATCAATGATGTCGTTTATATCAGACGGAGTTAAGCCCTGACCTTCTAGAGCAGAACGGGTACTTGCGGTTAAACTATCAGAATTACTGTAGTACTCATTACCAAGTGATTCCATGGCTTCATTAATGGAATTTGCGCCAGTTACAGCGGCAATAACCTTACTATCAAAATCAGAAGAGTCACCACCACCACCATCGTCGTCGTGATTTGCAATTTGATACAAGATTTGGCCTACATCTTCATTACTTAGACCGGCGCCGATTAGTGCGTTTCTAACATCTGATGAGAAATCGTTATCATTGCTGTCGTAGTTATCTTCTAAGAATTGGTAGGCTAGTTCAATTGTGCCTTTTCCAGTTGCAGCAAGAATTTGAGTATCAAAATCAATAACGGCCATGTTTAAATCCTTTTAAAAAAAGTTAAATTAATAGACACATATAGCGACAGAAATAGTAATTATTAATTACATATAATATAATAATACACTTTATTTAGTGAAATTTGGAGAAGAATTTACCGTTTAAATTGACCTTTAAAAAATCATTCTAAGAAGGAATTTTGCGAGCTCTATTGCTCTGAAAGTGCCTTTGAGGCCATACGATTAAGTGGACTCATGATGTATTCAAAGATAGTTCTTTTTTCCCCAAGCATGTCAACCTGTGCAATCATTCCTGGAAGTATATTGGGGTTAATTGGCGATTTTGAAAAAGTTGAGTTGAGGGTTATAATCCACGCATCGTAATAAATTTCACCTTGCTGGGTTACGGTTGTGTTTTGGGCAATTTTAACGACTTCACCCTCCATAATTCCATAACGAGAAAAATCATATGCAGTATAAGAAACTCTTGCATTTTGACCTACCTCTACTTTACTAATGTCTTTAGGTAGAATTTTTGCCTTAATCAAATAGTATTCTTCTTGTGGAACGATCTCTATTAATACATCTCCAGAACGAATGATCGCTCCAACACCTGAAAGGTTAACCGCAGTCAATATACCTTCGATAGGGGAAACAAGACTACTAAATTCTAATTGTAATTTTGCTTTTTGGATTTGATCGGATACCTCCAAGATTCGTTGATTGATTTGAACTAGTTTAATCTCTGGCTCAATTTTTGCTTCAACTAATTTTGCATAAATAGCATGCTCTTTTTGAAGGAGTACAATTTTTTGCTTGGAAATATCGTAGGTTGATTGGATCTCTTGAGTGTCTAATGTGATCAATACTTCGCCCTTCTTAACCACATCACCCACCTCAATCTCCATTTTAATAACCGAACCCGGATAGAGTGATTGTACTTTTTGTACTTTACCAACTGGCTCAACAACTGCCTCTGCGCGAACTACTTGGTCAATTTCAGCGTAATAAGCCCACGACATAAAGGAAAGAAAAAACAAAACAATCAGATAGAACAATACATTATGAACAGCACGCTGGCGTAATACTTTATCAAGCATCTTAGTTCTCTTCCTGTGAATTTTGTGGGGGCTGTTTTTTAGCTTGTTGCGAAGCCGCTTGCAGCACTTTCTCTTTAGGGCCATCAGCCAAAATTCGGCCCTGATCAAATACCACAACTCTACTAACTAGACTTAAGAGCGTGCCTCTATGAGTGATTAAAATTAGTGTTTTATTGACAAGCTTCTCTTTTAACGCCTCTAACAGTTGCTGCTCTGAGCCAGAATCCATAGAGCTTGAGGGCTCATCCATAATGATAATCTTAGGATCACCAACAAATGCACGAGCAATACATATCGCCTGTCTCTGTCCACCTGAGAGCTGCTTGCCACCTTCGGATATTAGGGTCTCATAGCCATCAGGTAGATTTGAGGCAATTTCATCAACATTGGAGATCTTTGCTGCTGCAATCATTTCCTTGTCTGTAGCATTTGGATTACCCATTAATAGGTTTTCCTTTAAGGTTCCTGAGAATAACATTGGTACCTGCATAACCACGCCGATGTGATTGCGAATATCATCTGGATGCAAGTGAGTTATGTCCGATTGATCAATTTTTACTGAGCCTTCACTAGGATCGTACAAACCTGTAATTAATCTAAGAAGCGAAGTTTTTCCTGAGGCAATTTTTCCAACAATGGCAATTTTTTCTCCGGCAGCAATATTTAAGTTAACCTGCTTAATAACCGCTTCTTTTTGTTCTGGATAAGTCAGAGAGACATTAGAAATGGTTATCTGGCCTTTTATTTTATCAATACGTACCTGAGAAGAGCGATTGAGCTCTTTAACCGGTTTTTGCATTAGTTGACCAAAATTGGCGTAAGCAGTCATCGCTTGATTAAATCGGCCTAACAAATTACTCACCTGCCCTAGCGGTGCTAGAGTACGACCAGATAAAATCACACAGGCAATCAAGGAGCCCATAGTTAAGGAGCCTTCGGCAATTAAAAATACACCATAAACCACGATTCCAACTTGTGATAATTGTTGGCCTGATTGGGAAAAATTGGTAGTGAGTTGTGACCAGAATTTAGATTTTGCCGAGGTAATGCCTTGGCGATCAACGCTATCAACCCATCTATCCCGCAAAATATTAATACCCTTAAGGGTTTTTAACGTCTCCATTCCAGAGAGTACCTCTACAATAACACTTTGCTTACTTTGACCATCTTGGGACGCGTTAAATGAGAGTTTGCGAATCACTGGTTGGATTATTAGCCCAATAATAATCACTAGGACCACAATCACTGCTGGAACTGCCGCTACGGGCCCACCAATACCATAGAGCACAAAAAGAAAGAAGAAGATAAACGGCAAATCAACAAAAGCCACAAATGAAGCTGAAGCAATAAAATCTTTAAGTAAATCAAATTCTTTAACTACTGCCGAAACAGCGCCCGTAGGTTGGTTAATTAATTCTTCATTACGAGAAATACGATCAAATAGGTTTTCCGAGACCTCAATATCGACCATAGCACTGGCTTTATCGGTATAAAGGCCGCGCAAAACTTTCATTGCAAAATCGAATACTACAACAACTAAAATACCAACAGTAAGCGCAATTAGGGATTCGATGGCATTGTTTGGTATGACTCGGTCATAAACAACCATAATGTAGAACGCGCTAAATAACGCAAATACATTAATAAAGGCAGAAGCTGCCATAACTTGAATGTAGAGCTTTTTATTCTTTATTATTGGGCCAAAAAACCAATGGTCTTTGCGTAAAGGTTTGTAATTTTTTTCAGGCATCTTGGCATTACCTATAAGGTTTAATATTTATCTTTTCTATAAGTTTTTCGTTAAGCGCCCAAAAATTAATAGTTAATGAATTCACATAGAACGGATATGCCAATAGATTGCGTTTAGTTTTGCTTAGATCAATCTGGGTTTGTAGTTTTGTTAGTAAACCCTCGTCAACAACCTTCATTCTTTGTTCAAGCTGCGATAATTTTTCAGTTAAGTTAACTTGCTTTTGTTGCATATTATCGAATTCTATTTGTAAATCTTGATAATTTTTAATTAGCTTATTTAATGCCAATGATTTATTCTGATTGAGTGCATCAATCACGTCATTTTGTATTTTAAGTTTATGTAGCATGTTACTTTTTTTGGCATTACTCAGGCCACTGTCAAATAAAGGCATAGTTAAGGTGACACCGCCATAGAGCTCGTACTCGCTTAGACCGTGTGCTACATCATAAATAATAGCTGTCGCAGACATATTAATTTGTGGCATGATTTCAGATTGAAGGCCATCAAGGGAGCTTTCGAGCGCATACTTTTCTGCATTAATAATTTCCTTTGAGCGGTTATATTCAATAGCCTTGTAAATTACTGAAGATAGGTTTTGATCATTTAATTCTAACCCATCAATAAATTGAGTAATTACCACCTCAATGACACTTAAATCCGCTGCAGAGATGTCAAACTCTTCTCTTAAAATTGTTAAGCTGGAGTTGCGTTCTTTGTATAAATTTTGTGCTTGCGTCTCTAGGTCCAGTAATAGTAACTGTGCCTGGCGTACTTCCATTAGTGTGCCAATACCACTAGAAAAACGCAACTTGATTTTATCAATCGATTCATTGACTAAAACGATGTGTGATTCCAGATGGTCAAATACTGCATTTGCTCTGGACACATCGTTGACTGTATTTAATAATTTTTGAAGAGTTTTTTCAAACACTTCTAGATATTCTAAATTAAGCCCTTTTTCTCTTAATCTTTCAGCATTGATTTTATTTTCAACGACACCAAAATCATAAAGGTTTTTCTCAAATGTAATTACACCATCAAAATACGTTTTGTCTAAACTGCTTGCACGAGTCGCATTGTCATTATCATCTACGTTATACAGCAGTGGAAGCTTGCTCCTAGTAGATAAGTTAACCTTTAAGCCATTTTCAGCTATTATTTGCTCTACATCCATACCCTTGAGCTTGACTTCATTGGCTTTTTCAACAACATTCGGGTGACTTGATACGCTGGATGTCACCAATGAAAGATCAGTAGCGTTAGCGAATGAAAAAGTAGAAATTACTACGATAGAGATAAGAATTAGTGTTTTATTAATCATTCAATTATTAAAATAAAAACAGCCAAACATAGAGTTTGGCTGTTTGTCATTGTTATATAAGTTAATTACAGAACATCAACACTGTAAGACAAGGGCTCTACATTCGCATCGTCTGTTGGAATAAGCATGCTTTGGAGTGTCACTCGAATATCATCAACGCCCTCAGCTGGGTTAAGATAGACGGTACCCATTTTTTGTTCTAGTAATACTGTATTTCTACCAGTGTCATTGCTTGTATCAATATCCACAACAGCCGTTGTTTTAGCTAAAGCAATTGCACCGGTTGCATTGTTAGGGGTGGACACAGTGAAAATACCATCGACATCATCAAACTCCATTATCCAACTCGCATCTTCACTAGTGGCAAATGTAGCAACACTTGCTAGGTCACTTGCAGTGAAACCAAGGCTAAATTGAGCGCCTCGAATCTCAGTTGCTGAGGCGTTAAGTGTATCAAGACCCTCAGCGTCAAGGTAAAGGTCAAATGCAACAACTGTTTCTGTAGACCCGCCTGAATAATCACTTCCATTAAGCGCTATTGAAGCTTCAGTTGCTGTCATCGTTGTGATGTCTCTAACCTGGATTAGTTTAACCATATCTATAACCTCGCCCGTGGCACTACTAATAGCACTCTCAGCAGTTCCATCGTCATCTGTATAGCTTGCTGTGACTGTTAGTGTTGAGCCGAGATCATCATCATCTAGCACTAGGGTTGCGTTTGTTGCTCCTAAGACATCTGCACCATCTTTAGCCCACTGATAACTAATGGCGCCAAGTCCATCAACATCTGCAAGATCATTGGAGGCGGTAAGTGTTTGACCGGTTTTGGCTGTTCCAGCAATGGTTACTGAGCCAGTTGGGTCATCGTTGACTGCGCTGACTGTAACAGTGACCGTAGCAAGTGCACTATCAACAGTGCCATCATTGGTCTTGTACTGGAAGGTGTCGGTGCCACTAAAGTTAGCAGTTGGCGTGTAGGAAACTGTACCGTCACCATTATTTGTTACAGTACCATTCGAGCCATTTGTTTTACCGGAAACCGTTGTCAGAGTAGTTTCTTCTGCATCGGTATCATTGCTAAGTACAGAAATAATGGTCGCAGCTGCATCCTCCGAAATAGTTACACTATCTGCCACGGCCACTGGAGCATCATTGACACCCGTAAGAGTTACTGTGACTGTTTGCGATGTGCCATCTTCGGCTGTGACCGCGAACGAGTCTGTTGTTGTGGCGGCAGCAGCCAAAGCGCTGACGGTTGCATTCGAGTTGTCTAGTGTATAAGTCCAGGCGCCAGCAGCCGTTACGGTAAAGGTTCCGTAACCGTTAGCGGAGTCGGTCGCAGTTGAAACTGCGGTAAAGAGATTGTCAGCGTTGTCGCCATCGACATCGGTGTGCGTTAGCGTTCCGGTTGCGGTTGTCGTTGCGTCATCCTCGGTTACTGCGCCGGCTATGCTGCCTGAGATGACGGCGGCGTCATTGGTACCGGTAACGGTGATAGTAACATCTTCAGTGGTGCCGTCTTCTGCGGTCACGGTTATCGTATCATCACCGCTTTGAGAGGCGCCAAGCATATTAACTACATCACTATCGAGAGTATAAGTCCATTCGCCTCCGGCTGTAACTGTGTACGACGCCCCTTGAACTGATTCACCATTGGTAACAGCTGTAAAGACGTTGGCGTCGTTGTTGCCATCGACATCAGTGTGGGTTGCGGTTCCTGAGACCGTTGCCGTGCCTTCAGCGATGGTGCCATCTGCAGCGGTGATAACGGCTGCCTCATTAATATCGTTAACAGTCACCGAGATTGTTTGGTCAGTTGTGTTAGGTGATCCAATAGCATCACCATTTATATCAGTCGTTTCAGAGGCTGTAACTGTTACCGAGTAACTAGATTTAACCTCATAATTAGGTGAAGCAGCAAATGTTAATACTCCGCCAGTTAAGCTAAACGAGGCAGAATCATCACCACCACTAATACTAAAGGCGATGGTGTCATTCTCATCATCACTAGCGGTAAGAGTTAGAACTGCTGTTTGGTTCTCATTAACTGCAATTGTTTCTGCTGATGAGAATACAGGTCCGCCTTCGACGTTGGTCACGGTTACTGTTAGTTCTTGGTCAACAGATACCGTGCCATCACTAGCACTAACCGTTAAGGTGTATGTATTATCTAAAGCAACTGGGTCTGTCAATTCATAGTCAGGTGCAGTATTAAAGGTTAATACGCCGGTCGATCCAACAATACTAAATAGCGAAGAGTCAGTGCCTGAGATTGAATATGTGATTGCATCAGACTCAACATCAGTTGCAGTAATAATTGCTGCTGCTGTACCGTTTTCAGGGCTAGATACTGTGGCTGAAGAGGTAAATACTGGAGCGTCATTGGTACCGGTAATAGTAATGGTGATGGCTTCAGTTGTGCCATCCTCTGAGGTCACTGTTATAGTATCAGTAGTATCCTCACCATCGCCTAGCGCATCCACTGTGGCGTTTGTGTTATCGAGCGTATAAGTCCATACACCGCCACTAGTTACTGTGTAGGTTCCGAAGCCATTAGCTGAGTCCGTTGCAGTAGAGACTGCAATAAATACGTTATCGCTATTGGCAGTGTCAACATCCGTATGTGTTGCAGTATCTGTTATCGTCGTAGCGCCTTCTGCAATAGTTCCATCTGCTGCGGTTATAACGGCCGCATCATCTTTACCATAAACGACAACTGTTACTGTCTTTGGGTCACCGAGGCCGTCCGTAATTATAAACGACTCTATATAGCTTTCGTCTGTGGACTGTGCTTGTCCGTGCGCGCCGGCTGTATGAAGCGTGTAAGTCCAAGAAGCACCTCCACCGTCATTTGAAATATCACCATAAAATCCGGTAAGTGATGTTGCCGTTCCTGAGACAGCGGTAAATTCTTTAGACGTATCGTCTTCCGTCAGTGTCAATACAGTATCCGCGGCCAATGTCATTGTAGCCGTATTGTCTGCAGCGGCGGCTTTAACCTGCGTAGCTAGAGTTTCAGCGCCCATTTGTAAAGTATCCTTAGCGGTTGAGTCAAAAGCAGTAAGTGTATCAATTTGAGTGTTTACATTGACAATCGCCTTACTGACGCTCGTGACAATTGAAGACACTGCATCACCAACTTTGTCAGTAGTTGCTTCAGTATTTTTAGCAGTAATTTCATCATTCTTAGCACTAAGCGCAGCAGTTTGCTCTGCGGTAGCATCCTCTCCAGCAGCTTCTACAATGGCTGCAAGATCAACAGCTTCGGCTTGAAGCGCTATTTTTTCTAAAACTTTCACCTCTTTAATTTGAGTATCAGCAGCTGTAATCGATGCAGTTGCAACTGAAGCAATAGTATCTGAATTTGACAGATCTAGGTCTCGCTCAGTTGTCTTTTCAGCTTGTTTAGTACTGACCGCAGCAATTTGCTCAGCGGTAGCACCACCTATTTCAGCGTCAGCTATAGCCTGAAGCTCAGCAGCTTCAACATCAATTGCTTCATTTGCTTCACGAGCTTCAGCTTCTTGTATAACTATTGCTGCGACCTCTCTCATGGCGATAATGAATCCATCCGTTGCATCCATATCCGTGCCAGCAGAGGTGCTAATTGCTTCCGCTATCGAATTCACCGTTGTAAAAAGTTTTGTAGCTATTTTTTCGTAGGCGACCGCGTTGGCTGTACCATCGTTATCGACTGAAAAAGGATTAAAGTTATTAATATCAATACCTGAATCGTCCAAGCCTAAAATATCAAGTGCATCAGCGTTACTTAAGCCAGCCTTAACAAGCGACGTTAAAGGTGTAATAACGGTTGCTGAGGCATCAGCCATCATCATAATATTTGCAACATCAGATCCAGAAATCATATCAACCGTTTGCGATACTCCGCCAACAACATAAGCCTGACCAATCAATGTTCCGGATGCAATATCAGCCGCGCTTAGACCACTTAAAGAGTACGAGCCATCTGCTGCTGAAAGCGTCCATTGTTCACCCTCGCCAGCGTTCCATAGGCCGTCAGAGTTTCCATCTGTCCAGTCTAATACATTATCATCATCGAGGTCTAAAAATACCTGCGCATCTTTCAGTGTACCTTCTGATATCACACCTTCTATTGTTTCAGTTGCTGCTGCTACCGTAGATGAGCTACCTAACAAGCCCACTGCCATAGCGATACCTGCAACTCCTACACCAAACATGTCAATACCTAGAGTAACAGTAGTGGCAGTACTAATTAAACTTGACTGAAAGTCAGATACATCAAAATCACTATAGGCAATGGTGTCACCATCTAATGGGATTAGCCCTTCAAGTGAGATTGATACAATGGATGATTCAGAGGCATCAGTATTCGTTATTGCAAATGAAATTTCAAAAATACCAGATGATGGAATAAACTGATAAATTCCATTTCCAAGATATATTAGTTCGCCCATTGATGAGTCTACTAAAGCGGCAACAAGTCCGTCAATGTCAGAAACATCAATACCAGCTTCTTTTGCTAGTTTAGCAAAATCAATCAGGTAGCCTTTAACTTCAACCTGATCGGGAGTAGTGTTGTCTGCGAAGATTTGACTAGGTAGAGCAGCAAGAGCAAGAACTGATAGCAAGTAATTATTCTTTTCTTTGGTTAACTTGTGTTTAGCTGAACTATTTAGAATTAATTTAGTGAGAATTTCAATAGCTTTCATATTAAACCTTATTTAAATTAAAAATGTTTAAAAACATTATACGATAAAGATAGGCGAACATACAAATAATATTGTTAACTTAAAAACAAAGTATTGCTACTTAATTTCTTCTTGTAAGTCAATAACCGCCTGCTTTCTAGCAAGTGTAACCTTATCAAGTTGAAAGCGAAGTTCAGTAGCCTCCTTGTCAATTTTCTGGACAAATCCAATAATATTTTTAGCCTTGTCAGACAATTGATCGGAATCATATTCAGTCCCATCAATATTAATTTTTTGTTTTTCTTTTTTTGTTTCTTCGGCCATTTTATCTCCTTCTGTGAAATTTAAATTATTTGCTAGTTATGTCATTTTAATTGAAATATTAGTTTGGTATTTATCTTCATAACCATACCCTATTTTTTTAAAATGGATTCTAGGTATTATCAATAAAGTAGGGTCAAAAACAATAATTACATTGGCGTAATTCTTTAAAATTTTGAACCTCAGAGTTGACATTAACATTATTATAGCCTCTTCTGTAACACCTTTTTGTGCCGCCAGATGAAAATTATAAGCTTTAGATGCAACAATCCCATGAAGTAAAGGTTTGTTTAAGAGATGGCGTCCCGTAGGAGATTTGAACTACCTGTTTCCAGGATGAAATCCTGGCGTCCTGGGCCACTAGACGAACGGGACAGAGGGTTTTAGATGATATTACATTAGAACATTTGATTAGTATTTGCCTTTTTTAATTAAAAAAATGGCATCGCGTAGGGGAATCGAACCCCTCTTGCCAGGATGAAAACCTGGAGTC
>ENA-OSJC01001082-OSJC01001082.1-marine-metagenome-genome-assembly--contig:-NODE-1082-length-23360-cov-5.455955_pt1 | contig 23360 bp, 19 predicted proteins | sample MGYA00237885_ERZ534234 | MGnify/ENA primary metagenome ERZ534234 (study PRJEB26413, sample SAMN06343907) | marine metagenome | isolation source: coastal waters | place: Atlantic Ocean: West Antarctic... | reverse complement strand
TCCATTTATGCATTTTTATAAATATATTAAAATTTAAATTAGATTATTTATAACAATAAATATTCCTTTAATTATTGATTTTTTAATAAAAATAATTGAATTTATAATTAAATATGGTATTTTTTATTATAAAAAATAATTTTTTTAGGAATAAATACTATGATTGATGAAATCGACAAAAAATTAATAACCCTTCTAGCCAAAAATGGTAGGGCCACACTTAGTGAACTTGCTAAAAAAGTTAATCTTTCAATTTCACCCTGTCAAAGCAGAATAAAAAAATTAGAACAAAATAAATTTATACTTGGCTATCACGCTCAAATTAATTTTAAACAACTTGAGAAAGCACACATCGCCTTTGTTCAGGTTTCCCTGTCTGACACTAGGGGAAAAGCACTTGAAGAATTTAATATGTGCGTTGGAAAGCTTGATGCTGTTGAACAATGCTACTTAATAGCTGGAAATTTTGATTATTTATTAAAAGTTAGAACCACTGACATTAAAGAATATAGAATGATATTGGCTGAAAAAATTTCTGCTTTGCCACATGTTTCCTCCACATCTACCTACGTTTCCATGCAAAGTGTTAAAGAGTAGCTAAAAATTAATTAATTTCTAATACTGGAGATCCTATTATTTCTTGATTAACTTTTATTCCCAAACCAAAATTATCTGATGCCTGCATTTGACCATTTTTCTTTTGTGGAGATCCTGACGTATAAGTAAGAGAATTATAGCTATTAAAATCAGTAGAAGAAAATCTATATTTCTCTGGGGTACTATGAGCTAGATGAGATATGGCCGCAGTCGCAATATCTCCACCCCACGAATCTTCTATTGTCATTGGGATTTGCATCTCGACACAAAGATCTCTTAATAATTTACTTTTTGTTATTCCTCCTAATTTACTAATTTTAATATTGATAGCATCCATAGCACCATCTTTTATTGCATTTAAAAAAGTGTCTATAGAATCGATACTTTCATCAAGAATAAAAGGATTTTTAGTTTTTTTTCTCACAACCAAACATTCTTTATAGGTCATGCAAGGTTGCTCATAATATATATCCAAATGTTCAGTTTCCTTAATTACCTTTAAAGCATCATGCATTAACCACCCTGTATTTGCATCTGCAACCAATATATCAGTAGGGTCTAAAATGGACCTAACCTGAATTATCCGTTGGATATCTTCAACTGGATTGCCACCAACTTTAAGTTGGAATTTAGAATATCCTTCTCGCTTATATTGCTCGACCTTTTTAGACATTAACAAAGGATCTTCTTGAGAAATTGCCCTGTAAAGATCTATTGTTTCTCCGAATTTTCCACCCAAAAGTTTCCATACAGGAATCTTATAAGCACTTCCTAATAAATCCCAGCAAGCCATATCTATTGGTGATTTGACATAAGGGTGTCCTTTTAAATTTTTGTCCATTACATTATTAATTTCTTGAATATTTGTAGGATCACAACCTATTAAACTTTTACCTATTTCTTTAATTCCCGTCCTAACTCCTCGTGCATAAGCTGGTAAATATGCAGAACCCAAAGTGCAAACTTCTCCATAACCAAAAAATTCTGAATCAGTTTCTATTTTTACAATCGTATTATCAAATTCTTTGATTTCATTATTATGTGACCACTTGTAAGACCCCTCTTTTAAAGGAAGTCCTATCTTATATACTTTGATGCTAGTTATTTTCATTTTATAAAATTTACCTTCTAAGAATAAAAGAATTATTTTTTGTAATTATATTTTTTCTGAGCTTGCTCAATTGTAATATATTCATTTAACAAATCATTTTCTATTAATTGTTTATCTCTTTCTTTGGGATCACCATAGCCACCACCATTACCTGTATGAATCCTAACTACATCTTCTGGATCTAAACTCAGGCCACTTACAACAGAATATTTTTCTACTTTTCCATCTTTTCTAATAACTTCTACAAAATTCGCACTTCCTTCATTGCCGCCTTCTAATGACCATGGGAGAGTCTTCGACCTGGTAAACGCTGCTGTAATCCAAGCATCTTTAGATCTAATTCTATAATCCATAATTAAACCTTTTCCTCCAGCAAACTTTCCTTCTCCTCCCTCTGAATTATTTAATCGCATTTGATCAACATAAACTCCATGTCGAGCCTCTGAAATTTCAGCAGGGGTATTAAATGTATCGCCATGAAAAGCAGAAAAGTTAGCATTCATTCCATCGCCATCTGGATGACCACCCCACCCTCCAATTTGAGGTTCAATAATTATAAAAGGCAAACCTGTATCGGGATGTTTTCCTCCCATAAAAGTTCCACAAATAGAAGCAAAACTTCCTGCAGTTGATTTATCCGGATTTAGAGAAGATAAAGTTTTCCAAATCAAATCATAACTTCGAATATCAGTTTCATAGTATATTCCCTGTGCGGCAGGTCTTCTAGGGTGAAACATTGATCCTTCGTCGCATAGAACTTTAAGAGGCCTAAAAGTACCTGCGTTACAAACAAAGTCACCTGAAGTAAGTGCTTTAAAGGCCATTTGTGCTGCTACAACAGTGCCATCGTAAGAGGCATTATTGGGACCTTTATCTTGTTCTGGATTATTTCTTAAGTCTACAATAACCTCTTTTTCATTAATAGTTACGTCCACTTGAATTTTTCTACCGTCATCAAGTAAATCTTCGCCATGATATGTTCCAGCTGGTATATTCTTAAGAGCATCCAATGAGGCTTGTTCTCCATAATTCATAAAGAGATCTACTGATTGAGTAAAAACTTTCTTTCCATATTTATTAGCTATATCTAAAATTCTTTTTTCTCCAACTCTAATAGAGGATATTGCTGACCACATATCTCCCTTAGTAGACTGAGGAACTCTACTGTTAGAAATTATAATATCAAGAACAGATTGTATAGGTTTTCCTTTTTCAATCATCTTAATAACAGGTAATTGAAGACCTTCTTGAAATATTTCCGTAGCATCTGCTGAAATACCACCTGGAGCCATACCCCCAAGATCTGGCCAATGAGCTATATTAGCAGTCCATGCTATTATTTCACTTTCAGCAAAAACTGGCATTACCACTACAACATCATTTAAATGTGTAACTCCACCATTATAAGGATCATTAGTTGCAAAAACATCTCCAGGATTAATTTCTGATTCATTAAACTTTCTAATAACTGCTTGAACCGCTTTATCACACATTGCGATGAAGGCAGGTATTCCTGCTCCCGATGCAGCAATATTTCCTTTTGAATCTGTTACTGCCGTCCCAAAATCTAACACTTCATAAATTATAGCACTCATTGCAGTTTTTCTCATGGCTTCAAACATTTCATCACAAGCTGCCTGAAGAGAGCTTTGAATTATTTCAACAGTAATTGGATCTAATTCATTTTTTTTCATTATATATTTTCTTTTATTGTAATGTGTAAATTTGCATAATCATCAACCACGCAATTTTGTTTAGGAAAAATTACTATGGTCGTACTTGAATCTTCAACAATTGCAGGACCCATAAATTCCATTCCTGGCTCCAGTTTATCAAAGTTATAAATAGCAGATTCATGTTCTCCCATTTCATCAAAATCTACAATTCTTTTTTCTTTAATCGTATCCTCTACCTTTAAACCCGATCTATTTCTTTTCTCTAAGGTAGGTTTATCAATTTTGACAACAGCTACTAAATGAAATTGTATCATGTCAACTTGACTATCAAGGCGATAAGTAAACTCTTTTTCATATTGATTATGAAAATTCACAACAATGTTTTCAATGTCATTATTATCATAAATTCCATTTTTTAGAGAGATTTCAACTGAATGATCCTGACCTAAATATCTAAAGCTTCCATATCTCTTAAAAATAATATCTGATTGTTTAAAATTTTCTTTTTTAAAATTGTTAATCGCTTGCTCTTCCATTGATTTAAAAGTTTCATTTATCGAATCAATAGAATTTTTATTCATAGTTGTTAATTTAGTTAAAATAAAATCACGACGCAAATCACTCATCAACATTCCCCATGCGGAAAAAACAGATGAATTAACAGGAATAATAACTTTAGGAATATTTAATTCCATAGCTAAAGACATTGCATGCATTCCTCCACCCCCTCCAAATGCAACAAGAGTAAACTCTCGAGGGTCATAACCTTTATTTACTGAGATTAATTTTAAGGCATTAACCATATTGTTATTTGCAATACGTATAATTCCTCTAGCTGTTTCTTTGCTACTTAATTCCAATTTACTTGAAAGCTTTTTAATATTGGAATTCACTGCATCTATATCGGCATTAACTTCACCTCCGCAAAAAAAATTAGGATTAATCCTATTTGTAATTAAATTTGCATCTGTTGTTGTAATCGATTCTCCTCCTTTTCCATAAGAAGCAGGTCCAGGATCTGCTCCAGCGCTTTGAGGTCCTACATGTAACTTTTTGTAATCATCTACCCACGCTATACTTCCCCCTCCATTGCCAATTTCGACAATATCTACAACGGGTATCATCACAGGATAACCAGCAGAAAATCTGTTTTTTTCGATCCAATAATTAGTATTTATTTTGACATTGCCATTTTCAATAAGTGAGCATTTGGCAGTTGTTCCACCTATATCGAGAGCAATTATATTATTTTCATTTATTAATTTTCCTAATTCTGCAGCTCCTAAAACTCCACTAGTTGGACCGGATTCTATCATTGTTAATGGTGTTGATTTAGTTGCATCAAACGTATCTATCCCACCGTTGGACTGCATAACGTAAGGATTGGAGGTAAAATTAAATTCTATAAGCTTCGAGTGTAAATTGTCTAAATATTTTTTTGCAATAGGTTTAACATACGCACAAAGAACTGTTGTATTAGTTCTTTCGTACTCTCTCCACTCTCTTGTTAGTTCGTGCGATGCTATAACTTCTACTTCAGGCCATAACTTTTTAATTTCTTGATATACAGAAGCTTCATGGTCGGTGTTAGCATAAGAATGTATTAGACATATTGCAATTGATTGAACGCCATGCTTTTTAAAATTTTTTATAATCTGAGGTATCCCTGATAGATCAAGTTTTTCAATTTCTTTTCCCAAGAAATCTATACGTCCAGGAACTTCTGTTCTTAAATACCTTGGAACAAAAGGTTCTGGTTTCTTATAACGTAAATTAAAAAAATCTGGTCGATCTCCTCTGGCTATCTCCAAAGAATCTCTAAATCCTTTAGTGGTAATCAATCCAGTCAACACGCCTTTTCTTTCGGTAATAGAATTTATAATCACAGTTGTTCCATGTGCAAAAAAAGATGCTTCAGCTATATTTATTTTTGATTTTGCAATACAATCAAAAACTCCATTTTCATAATTTGGGGGTGTAGTGTCGCTTTTTGCTATTGATGTTTTTTTTGCTATTTTAGTTTTTTCATCAATCTCAAAATAAACTAAATCTGTAAATGTGCCTCCAACGTCAGTTGCAACTCTAATCATTATATTTTATTTGCAACATTGGGATAATATTTTTCTATATAACTCTTAGAGATGTATTCTTGCTTATAATCATCTATAATTTTTTCTTCATTTCTATCTTTAGGATTGCCATACCCTCCTCCTCCGCCACACTGAAGTAGTATCTTTTTTCCTTTAGCGAAAGGGACTCGAGTCGCTTTTGAAACCTCTTTCGAAGTGCCATCTTCACTTACAATAGAACAACTGTTTGGCAGTCCTTCCATTCCTCCATTTAAACCCCAAGGAGGTAATTTAGTTCTTTCACAAACTGTTGTTGCAAAAGTATCTTCAAGCATTGTTATTTCAAAATTAACTCCCAAACCACCTCTATATTGACCTGCACCACAACTATCTTGGATTAATTCAACTCTATTTACAAGCCAGGGATTTCTATTTTCCCAAACTTCAGCAGGTGCAAATCTAGTAGCCGATTCAGCATGATGCAAACATGTTGCCCCATCGCCAAAGACACTGGCACCTTGACCAACCGGATGAGGTGCACCATCTGCCCATGGTTCGCCAGATTTCTCTCTTACTCCCCAATAAACAATACCATTAATACAGCCTCCACTACTTGCAGGAACAATCTCAGGAAAACTAGCACCAAGAGCTTTATAAAAAACTTCAATTGCTTGTAAAGCGGGCCAACCATATAAAAAACATGGAGCTGGAGAAAGAGGGTGAAAAAGAGTTCCTGGTTTTGTTATTACTTCTACAGGTCTAAAGAAACCTTCATTAGGAGCCTCATTACTTCCAGCAAGCATACTCATTGCCACTCTTGCAGTCGAAACAGTGGACGGTAAGGGGCAATTAATTGGTCCATTTTGTTGAGGAGGAGCTTTGGACATATCTAAAATAACTTTTTCATCTTCTATAATTACTGTTAAATCAAAAGGAACGACGCCTTCTTCAACTCCATTGCTATCCATCTGACCAGAACCAGAATAACTTCCGTTAGGAATTTTTTTTAAATAATTTTTTACTATTTTTTCTCCTGCATCAAATATTGATTCAACTGTTTCTCTAAATTTCTTTAATCCATATTTAGAAACAATTTTTTTTAATGCCGTAGCTCCAGATCTCACTCCTATTGCCTGAGCATTAATATCTCCAGCAACTGCATTAGGGACACGTGTGTTAGCAAGACACATTTTATATATATCTTCTACTAACTCACCCTTACTATAAAGTTTCACCCCCGGATAAACAGTTCCTTCTTGAAAAACATCTACGGTATCAGTTGAATAAGGTTCTTTACCTGCAATATCTAACCAATGAGCTTTAATTGCAGTATAAGCTATTAACTCTTTCTCGAAAAATACTGGCATCACTAAAGCTGCATCTTGAGGGTGAGATCCTGTTCCATATGGAGAGTTGTAAATTATGATATCTCCATCATGTAATTTTTCTTCGCCTCCCACTCCTTTGACAGCTTCCTCAATACAAAAGTTTAACGTTCCCATGAATAAAGGTAGGCTTGGTGCCTGCGCTAATAATCTTAATTTATTATCATATATGGCCCCAGCAAAATCTAAAACGTCATAAATAATTGGAGACATTGCCGTTCTACAAAGAGCTCTTTTCATTTGCTCTGCTGCCGAATTTAAAGAGTTTCTTACAATTTGTGTTGTGATTGGATCAACCTCTACTTTTTGACGCTCCCCAATAACACCGCATTTATAATGGTGAAGATTTTGTTCCATAAGAATTAATTCATCTCCCTGTTTGTTAATACTAAATTATTCTTTCCGTCTAAATTTACATCATAATTTACATCCACATAAGTTATGGCTGTACTCTCAACAATAATCATAGGACCTGTTTTTTTACTTTGAATATCTGATCGTGAAATTATTTCAAATTCTAAGTTTTTGTTTTTAGAAAATGAAAAGCAATCTATTTTACTTGAAGATGATGCTATATTTTCTTCCAGAACGCTTCCACCCTCTGATTTTCTTGGGAGAGGGACCCTAACTGATGCCCTTGTCGATACTATTTCTACAAGTGTGTCCAGTTTACTACCAAAAGTTTTCTCATATTCATCCATAAACATTTTTTTTAATGCATTTTCATCAATTGTAATTTTTCCACCACTATCTTTTAAATTTAAAGTTATTGTATGCTCCTGACCCATCCAGCGCATATCAAGAGCGACTTCTTTTATCTGATCTGAAGTTGCAAAATCAATTTTTTGTCTTGCTTTTAATTCTGCAAATAATTCTTCTAAAATATTATTACAGTCTTTTATAGAATCTGATGAAAGTTTAAGAATTTTAGTTCGTGCACTCATTTGCAACATATCCGCACCGAGTAAACCCCAGGCTGAAAAATTTCCAGCATATGGAGGGATTATTATTTCCTTGATATCTAACTCATTAGCAATAAGGTTAGACATCAGGGGGCCTGCGCCTCCAAAAGCTAGTAGCTTTAATTCACGAGGATCAATTCCTTGCTCAATAGTAATTTCTCTAATTGCATCTGCCATGTTAGCGCTACTAATTTTTAGTATTCCTTTTGCTGTTTCAAGAGCATCAAGATTAAGTTTTTCTCCCACAGATTGGAGAGCTTTCTCTGATAAAGATTTATCAAGTTGTAAACCAGATGCAAGCTTACCTTCGCCCAGCATTCCTAAATAAAAAGCTGCATCTGTTGTTGTAGGTTGTGTGCCTCCTCTATTATAACAAGCGGGGCCTGGAACCGCTCCAGAACTTTGAGGGCCAGATCTAAGTAAACCACCATCATCTAGATATGCGATCGATCCTCCTCCAGCTCCTATTGATCGAACATCAACCCAAGGAGATTGAACTGGCAAACCAACAATTGTTCCTTCATATTGAATTTGTGGCCTTCCCTCTAAAATTAAACATGTATCAAAACTCGTCCCTCCAACATCAGCAGTGACCATATTGGCATTATTTAATTGTCGAGAAAGCTCTCCTGCTCCCTCTGCTCCAGCAACAGGGCCTGACATAATTGTTTCAAACGGCCTATCTTCAGCCTCATCAAATGTCATAGATCCGCTTCCTGATCTTGTAACAAGATATCCGCCATTAAATCCAATAGCATTCATTTCTTTTTTTAAAGTATTAAGATAATTTGACATACGGCTTTTAACAAAAGCATCTATAACAGTTGTTGTCGTTCTCTCGTATTCCCGATACTCACCAGAAACTAAATAAGATAGCGATATTTGTCCTTGGTATCCTGCCTCTCTTAAAGTTTTTGCGAAGATAACTTCGTGATCTTTATTAGTATAAGAATTAATCAAAGCTATTGCTACACTGCTCACCTTTTCTTCTATTAATTTGTGACAAGCTTTTTTTAATTGATCTATATTAATAGGCGTTCTCACACTGCCGTTAGCCATCATTCGCTCTTCAACTTCGAGTCTCAGGTATCTAGGAACTAATGGGGGGGCAGGCTGCCAAAATAAATTATACATTTCATCTCTATCGCCCCTTCTAATTTCTAAAATATCTCTAAAACCTTTGGTGCACAGCAAGCCTACTTTAGAGCCTTTTCTTTCAAGAAGAGCGTTTAGGCCAACAGTAGTTCCATGTAAAAAAAAATCAACTTTACTTAATTGCTCTTTAGAGAGATTACGTTGTATGACTTCTACAACTGCTTTTTCAGGAGTTTCGGGTGTAGTTGGTATTTTGTCAATTATTACTTTATCTCCATCTTCGTCGTAACAAATAAAGTCAGTAAATGTTCCACCAATATCAACACCAATTCTTGAAGCCATATTTTTTTCTCCCAGAAAAACTTAAAAATTATTTAAAAAAATAAATTAACACAAGCTATTTATAAAGCAATAGCAAATTAAATCATAAAATTATTTTTTGATAAAAAAATTATTATAAAAAATTATAATGTTTCTTTGCATAATCTCTAGATAAATATTCTTGTTTTAAATCATTTTCAATTGATGATTTTTTTCTTTTTTGTGGATCTCCGTAACCTCCTCCTCCACCAGTAACAAAGATAATTTTATCACCTTTGTTAAGTTTGTAGCCAGTTTTTTTTGGAATATTATCTTTTTCACCATTGTTTTTAATTAAAATAACATTATTTGCTCTGGCTTCTTTGCCTCCATTAATTCCCCAAGGTGGAAATTTTGTTCTTTCAACTACAGTTGTAATAAATGTTTCCTCCAACATTTCAAATTCGATATCTAAACCTAATCCCCCCCTAAACTCTCCGGCGCCACATGAATCTTGAGCAAGTTCAATTTTATTAACCAACCAAGGATTGCGAGATTCCCAAATTTCTATTGGAGAGATTCGAGTACCAGCAGAATTATGATGCATGGAAGTAATCCCATCACCGCCGGAGAAACCTCCTTGGCCGACTGGATGCGGTGCACCGTCTGCCCATGGTTCTCCGTCCTTCTCTCTTTTTCCCCACCATACGGCTGATGCTAAACATCCTCCACTACTTGCAGGAAAAGCTTCGGGTAATTTTTCTGAAAGAACTTTGTAAATTAATTCTATCACCTGAAGACCTGGCCATCCATTCAAAAAACATGGAGCTGGAGATACAGGATTGAACATAGATCCTTTGCGAGTTCTAATCTCAAGGGGCCTAAAAAATCCTTCATTTGGTTGTTGCCCACCACCTGCCATCATAGCAAATGCCACTCTTGCCTTTGAAACGGTTGAGGGTAATGGGGAATTTATAGGTCCATTTTGTTGATCCGGAACTTCTGTAAAGTCTAATATTAAATCAGAATCTTTAACTTCTATAGAAATCTTGAATTTAACTAAACCCTCATCAACGCCGTTATTATCCATTTGCCCATAGCCAGAATATAATCCATTAGGAATTTTACTTAAACTTTTTCTAACAAGTTTTTCACCATGATCATAAATTTCAAGAACAGAAGTATAAAACAATTCATATCCAAATTTCTTAACTATTCTTTTTAATTCATTTGCTCCAGCCTCCACACCGTTTAATTGTGCATTTAAATCTCCTATAATTGCTTTTGGAACCCTAGAATTTGCAATGATTAATCTGTATATATCTTCGACCAAATCACCCTTATTATATAATTTTAATCCAGGATAAATTGTTCCTTCTTGGAATATATCAACTGTATCTGTGCAGTAAGGTGCTTTTGCTCCTGTATCTAACCAGTGCGCTTTAATAGCCGTGTAGCCGATTAGTTCATTCTCTAAAAAAACTGGCTTAACTATAGCTGCATCTTGTGAATGAGATCCTGAACCATAAGGATTATTGTAAACAATAATGTCTCCGTCAAATAAATTTTCTACACCGCCAACTTCTAATACAGCTTGCTCCACACAGAAACTTAAAGTGCCCATAAATCCAGGTAAGCTTGGTGATTGAGCAAGCATACAATAATTTTTATCATAAATTGCGCTTGCAAAATCAAGAACTTCATAAATTATAGGAGAGAATGCTGAACGAACAAGTGTTTTTTTCATTTGTTCTGCAGCAGAATTTAAACTACTTCTTATTATTTCAGTAGTAATAGGATCAATTTTTATATTACTATTATTTTTTAATATTTTTGGTTTAAATATATTTATATTGTTCTCATTCATAATTTTTATTAATGTTAAATAAATATATTTTATAACAATGTGTATAAAATAATATCTTTTTTGTTATTTTTGTTTATTTTGTTGTTAAATTTGTCATTAGAGTTAATCTAATTTTGAATTAAAAGTAAATAGTAAATCATTTTTAAAGGGAGGTAAAATGAGATTGTTAAACTATCTTAAAATAATTATATTTTCAGTAATAATAGCGGTTTTATCATTTACATTTGTAAATGCTAAGACAGTCATTAGAACTGATGAGTCAGCTATTGGTGAAGCTGACCCTGCAAAATTTTCTGACAACATAGATTCAATTATAATGTTTAATACTTACGATGCATTAGTTGATGAGGTTAAAGATGGAGGTGGACTAGAGCCTTTACTTGCAAGTGGTTGGAAGTACCTAGATGCTACTACGCTTAATGTGTCATTAAAAGATGGCATTAAATTCCATAGTGGCAATATTCTTGATGCTGATGATGTTGTATATTCTTTCAATCGTTTGATGAATATGGGGCAGGGATTTTCATTTTTATTTGGAACTGTTGACAGTGTTACAGCTTTGGACTCAAAAACAGTTCAAATTAAAACTAAGGAACCATTTGCGCCTTTAATTGCAAGCTTAATGCGTTTAGCAATTGTTGACAAAGATGATGTTGAAGCAAATACTGTTGATGGTAATTATGGAGATAATGGGGATTATGGCGAAGCCTACCTTCTTACAACTTCTGCTGGAACTGGTGCATATAAAATCACGCAACATGATCCAAATGTGAAAACTGTTTTAACAAAAAATAATGATTATTTTTTAGGTCATAACGCTAAAGCACCTGATGAAGCAATTATTAAATATAGTGTTGAGGCTGCAACGATTAGAACTCTTCTATTGAGAGGTGAGCATGAAATATCAAGCATGTGGCTTCCTAATGAAGTGCTTGCTGGTTTAGAAAAAGAGGACAGTGTTGATTTAATTAAGATTAATAGACCTGGCTCTTGGTATAATAAGCTTAATAATCGAAGAGCACCTTTAGATGATGTTCACTGTAGAAGAGCATTACAACTTGCCTATGATTATGATGCTTTGTATCAATCTTTTGCGATCACTGACAGCATGGTAGCTGGTCAAAAATCAAGTGGCGCATTAATCTCAGGTGTTTTAGGTTATGATCCTAATAAAGCTCCTATAGAAAGAGATATTAAAAAAGCTAAAGAAGAGTTAGCGAAATGTAAATATAATCCCTCAGATTATACTTTAGATTTAGCTTGGATAGCAGAAGTTCCTTATGAAGAACCTTGGGCACTTCAATTACAAGTTAATGCGATGGAGCTTGGTTTTGATGCAACTGTAACTGGTTTACCTTGGGCTAAATTTACTGAACAAGTAACGAGTTGGGAAAATACCCCTCATGCTACTGTTGTTTCTGTTTTAGCAAATGTTCCAGATCCTGATGCTTTGATGTTTGCTCAATGGCATTCTTCAAGAGGTGGCACATGGATGTCTGCAGAATGGGCTCAGGATTCTGAATTAGATGCGCTTTTAGAAAAAGGTCGCACTGAAACTAATCCAGATGAAAGAGTTAAAATCTATCAAGCAGCTAATCAAGTGATGATTGATAATGCAATCACATTATTTATTACTGACTTTGTTGGATATCAACCGATCTCAAGCAACGTTTCTAACGCTGATACCATTAGCACTCAACAAGGCTATGGTACAATGGGAAGAAATATTTCTTTCAGAGAAATGGCAGTTAATTAATTATCTTTTAGCAAAGGTCGGATAATCCGACCTTTGTTTTTATTTAAGAAATAAAATAATAATTTGTTAGCTCTTCAATATTTTTTAAAAAGAATCGGTGTTTCCATTATTGTTTTTTTTGGAGTATCCATTGTTATTTTTTGTTTAGCAAGATTAATTCCTGGTGATCCAGCAAGGATAGCTCTTGGACCTTTTGCCACAACAGAAATGGTGGAACAACTAAGAGAAACTTTACACTTAAATGAATCGCTTTTTATTCAGTATAAAATTTTTATAGTTAACTTATTTCATGGGGACTTAGGAATTTCCACTTATACCAAGAGACCTGTATTAGTTGATATAATTGCTTATTTTCCAGCTACTTTTGAATTAGTTTTGATGTCAGGTACCCTCATGCTTTTAATTGGCATGCCACTAGGAATACTCTCAGGTGCTTACAAAGATACCATTGTAGACCATATTGCAAGAATCATCTCTTTGTTGGGAGTTGTTACACCTAGTTTTTTATGGGCAATTATTTTAATGCTTTTATTTTCTTACCTCATGCCAATTTTTCCAGTTTCAGAAAGATTAAACGAAACGTTAGATCCTCCAAAATTAATTACAGGACTATTATTAATAGATTCACTAATTGATGGAAGTCTTAAAATTTTTGGTGACGCTTTATATCATTTAGTATTACCAGGACTAGCCATAGCTATGCCAGCCATTGGTAATGTTTCAAGATTAACAAGAACAAATCTAAGTGATATTTATAGTAAGCAATACATAGAATTTGCTAAATCATATGCTTTCAGTGATTTTAAAATTGCAACCAAGTACGCTCTAAAACCGGCCTCAATCCCAACTGTAACAATAATCGGTTTAGATTTTGCATTTATGTTGGGTAATGCATTTTTAGTAGAAACTGTTTTTGTGTGGCCTGGTATGGCCAAATATGGTGTAGAAGTAATATTAGCTAAAGATTTAAATGGCATCATTGCTACAGCTTTAGTTTTAACAACTTTTTTCCTAATTATAAACATGATTGTTGATTTTGTCGTCCTATTTTTAAATCCAAGAATATCGTTAAGAGATTAATATGAACATTTTTAAAAGTAAGTATTTTTATAAGTATAGTCAAAACCCACTTTCTATTATTGGATTAATTATAGTTCTACTTGTACTTTTTATGGCAATCTTTGCGCCTCTTATTACACCTTTTCCAGAGCATGTAGGTCCATTTACTGATTTTGGAAATAAATCAAAACCACCAAGTTGGCAAAATATATTTGGAACAGATAAAATTGGCCGTGATATTTTTACTAGGGTAATTTATGGTTATAGAATATCTTTAAGCTTAGGAATTGTAGTTCTAGCAATTGCTGTGCCTATTGGAACTGCGATGGGTTTATGTGCTGGATATATTGGTAAAAAAACTGAAATAATATTAATGCGAATAACTGATATTTTTTTAGCAATACCCGCCTTAGTGTTAGCACTGTCTATTATTGGTTTGTTGGATAGACCAAATTTATTTTATACAATGATTGCGGTATCAATGGCTTGGTGGCCTTGGTACACAAGATTAATTTATAATATTACAAGATCTGTTAGAACGGAGGGATATATATCTGCCGCTGAAATAATGGGGGCTTCAAAATTTCACATAATGTTTAAAGAAATTTTACCTAATTGTTTACCCTCTCTACTAACAAAAATAACTTTGGACCTAGGTTTTGTTATCTTAGTTGGATCTTCTTTAAGTTTTTTAGGTTTGGGGGCACAAGCTCCAACACCGGATCTTGGAACAATGGTAGCTAAAGGTGCCTCACTGTTACCTACCAGTTGGTGGTTTTCTCTTTTTCCAGGTTTTGCGATTTTATTAATAGTTTTAGGATTTAATTTAGTTGGAGACGGTCTTAAAGACATGTTTGACGTTGATGTTTAATAGCCTGCTCAAGATAGAAGATTTAGAATTATCTTTTAAGATGTATGAAGGAATTTCTACAGTTCTTAAAAAAATAAATATGGAATTAAATAAAGGTGAAAAAGTAGCCTTAGTAGGGGAATCGGGGTCAGGAAAATCTGTAACAACAAAACTAATCCTAGGTTTGCTAAATCAGAAAAATGTTTATAAAGCTGGAAAAATAATTTTTAATCAAAGAGATATTCTTAATTTATCAGAAAAAGATTTCAAGAAAATTAGAGGGAATAATATTTCTATAATTTTTCAAGACCCTACCGCAGCCTTAAATCCAGTTTTTAAAATTAAAAACCAATTTCATGAAGTTAATTTAAATTACAATAATAAAATTTCAAGAAAAGATTCTTATGTAAGATCATGCAATGCTTTAGAAAAAGTATCTATTAGGGATCCTGAAAGAATTATGGAATCCTATCCGTTTCAATTGAGTGGTGGTCTAGCGCAAAGAGTGGTCATAACAATGGCTATGATAAATAAACCAGACTTACTTTTAGCAGATGAACCTAGTACGGCATTAGATGTCACAGTGCAAAATCAAGCTCTGGATTTGATGGATGATTTAACAAGTCAAACTAATACAGCAGTTTTATTAATTACACATAATATGGGGGTCGTTAGAAAATTTGCAGAAAAAGTGTATGTAATATACCGAGGCGTAATAGTAGAAGAAGGTACAAAAAAACAAATTTTTGAAAATCCAGGTCACCCTTACACAATTGCTTTATTAAATTCTATTCCCAAATTAAGTGGGGAGGGCTTACCTAAGCATGATGATAATCCTCCAGATTATGCATTAATACCTAAATATACCCACAAATCACTATGATTAAAATTGATAACATCTCTAAAAAATTTATTATTAAAAATAATGTTATTCATGCTTTACAAAATATTAATTTATTAATTGAAGAGAGGGACTGCTACGCAATAGTTGGGGAATCAGGTTCTGGAAAAACTACTTTGGCAAATATTATTTTAGGAATTTATAAACAAGATCAGGGAAAAATATTGTTTCATGGGGAAGAAATAAAGAAATATAGAACAATAAAAGAGAGGAAATTAATTCAATTTGTTCAACAAAATCCAACATCGACATTAAATCCTAAAAAAACAATTAGAGATACTCTTGCATTGCCTTTAAAAATTCACAACATCGTAAAGAAAAAAAATTTAGATAGCAAAATTAAGGAACTCCTATCTTATGTTGGGCTAGATTCGGAATTCATGATAAGATATCCAGATACTTTATCTGGTGGACAAAAACAACGTGTTGCCATTGCAAGAGCTTTAGCATCAGAGCCTAAAGTCCTCATATTGGATGAGCCTACTTCAGCACTAGATGTTATTGTCCAAGCTAAAGTTTTAAATTTATTACTTGATATTAAAAATAAATTTAATTTAACATATGTTTTTATAACTCATGATCTGAGTGTAGTTAGAAACATAGCAAATAAACTTGTAGTAATGAATAGGGGTAAAATTGAAGAATATGGTGAAACAAAAGATGTTTTTAGTAATCCACAAAGTCAATATACAAAAGAACTAATCAATGCCATTCCTACCGTCCTGGAATCAGAAGATAAACTCAAACCTAAATTGGATTAATTATGCATACCTATGAAACAAATGTTATCAAAAATTTTTTAAATTACAAGAATGAAAAAATTTTTATTGAAAAAGTAAAAAAAACACTCCTAAAAGAAATAGGTTTTAAGCTTTTTACGTTAACAGTGATGCATCCCAAAAGAAAAATAGTTACGAGAATTTATTCTTCTAATAATAAAATTTATCCTGTTGGTGGACAAAAAAAAATACCTAAGAACTACTGGGCTCAAGTTACAATCAAAGAAAAAAAATCGTTTATTGGGAATAATCAAAAACAAATAGAAAAATATTTTTATGACCATAAAATTATAACAGACTTAGGATGCGAATCTATTCTCAACCAAGTAATAATTTTTAATAACGAAACTATAGGCACTATAAACCTTTTAAATATTAAAGGGCATTTTAGTAAGGAGCATTTAAAAAAAACAAATTTTATCTCTAAGTTTTTAGTTCCTATTTGTCTTAATCATCAATTGAAAGTGAGGAAATAATGGCTAACAGATTAAACAAAGTTGAAACTATATTTGCTAATTGTGACGTTGATTTAGTGGCAATTATTCCAGGATCAAATTTTAGATATTTAACTGGGGGAAATTTTCATCTTATGGAGCGACCAACTGTATTGCTTTTAACGAAGAATTCTAAGCCTGTTGTAATATTACCTATTCTGGAATTAGATGTATTTAATAAACTTAATATAGATGCCGAAATAATTACTTGGCAAGATAAGGACGGATATGTTGATGCCTTTCGTAAAGCTTCTGAAATAATAGGGAAAGTAAACTCTATAGGGGTTGAGGGTCAAAGAATAAGATTTTTTGAGTCTTCCGCACTTCAAGAAGTTTTTCCTGAAGCTAAAATAATTAATGCTCATTCTCTTATTTCCAAAGTAAGATTGCTGAAAGACTCTAAAGAGATAGAAGCCTTGGAAGAAGCCATATCTATTTCAGAAAAATCACTTTCTAACACTTTGAATTTTATAAAAGAAAATAAAACTGAATTGCAAATTAAAAATTTTTTAATTCAAGAGTTATATAAAAATGGTGCAGAAGGATTATCCTTTGATCCGATAGTTTTGGCATCCAATAATTCTGCCCTTCCTCATGGTCATTCAGGAAATTATGAGTTGAAAAAGGGTGATGCTATTTTATTTGATTTTGGTGCAACTGTAGATGGGTATAATGCAGATATTACTAGAACATTTTTCTTGAACTCTGCTAACGATTATCAAAAAGATTTTTATAATGTAGTCTTGAAAGCAAATTTAGTTGGTATTGAAAAATCTGTAATTAATAATACTTTAGACAATATAGATGATTCAGTTTTAAAATTGCTTGAGCAAAGTGAGTACAGTGAGTTTATTGTTCACAAAACTGGGCACGGCCTAGGTTTAGATGTTCACGAAGATCCTTATGTAATGAGAGGTAATTTGGAAAAAATAGAGGCAGGAATGGTTATTACAATAGAGCCAGGTTTGTATAATCCAAATTTACTTGGAGTTCGAATAGAGGATGATGTGTTTATAGCTTCTGAAGGTCCTAAAATTTTAACAAACTTTACAAAAAAGCTAACGATTATTTAGTTTTAAAATAATTTTTTATAAAATACTTAATAATAATTTAAGAGCATAAAAAATAAAACCAACTCCAACCAATGCATTGATTGGTCTATAAAGATTCATATAAATTCTACTAGCAAGTCTAGTAGAAAAAACTGTTGCGAAAATTAGATGACCAGTAAAAGAAGCCGCTCCAGCCATTAGAGAAAAAGTGATTATATTGCTAAAGCTACCTGCCACAATGGGAAATAAAGAAATAACCGCGAGCCATGTTGTCATCATTTTAGGATTAGATATCAAGACTAAAAAAGCTTGCTGAAAAGCAGTTGTCTTATCAATATTAGTAAGCGCAACTAGTTTCGCAGATGAAGATATAGATTTTTGAATATAGCGTTTTGCAAAAAGAAGTAATAAAATGCTGCCAAGAATTGTTAACCCCATATAGATCATGGGTATTTTATAAAATAAGATTGCAGCACCAAAAAGAGCTGCTAGTGCGGTTAAAATTACACCTAACCCAGTAGCAAAAGCACAGGCTATTCCTGCAGTTCGTCCAGAGCCCATAGATGTTGCGATTGTATTTAATACATTGGGTCCTGGTATAAAAACATTAAGAATAAAAAAAGTTAATGCTGGTATAAAAGTAATTATAGAAATATTCAAATTAAGCAGAAAAAAATTTAAAAATTAAATTATATTTTTTCGTAATGAGAAGAGTTTAACGCTTCAATTTTTGAATTTTCTATTGATAACTGAAGCTTCGATTCAACATTCTCTTGTGTAGCTAATTCTTGAATTTTATTTTCAATATTAGATTTATCTAAAGCACTCATTTCAGTAACCCCTTCTCCTAAAACAACACATTTTTCAGGATTAATTTCAACGAACCCCCCTGTCACAAAAAAAGATTTTAATAAATTTTTGTCTTCACCATAAATCATTATACGGCCAGGTCTCAGAGATGATAAAACTTTACTGTGTCCAGGAAGAACACCCATATCGCCATCTTTACCTGGCACAATAATCATTCCCACCTCATCATTAAAAAGAAGTTTTTCTGGAGAAACAAGATCAAAGGAAATGGTTGCCATTTAAGCAGCTTCCGCTTCTAATTTTTTAGCTTTCTCAATGGCTTCTTCCATACCACCCACCATATAAAAAGCAGCTTCTGGCATATGATCATATTCACCCTTAACCAAACCATCAAAACTTTTAATTGTATCTTCTAACTCAACATATTTTCCTGGCGAACCAGTAAAAATTTCAGCAACAAAGAAAGGTTGGCTTAAAAATTTTTCAATCTTTCTCGCACGAGCAACTGTTAGTTTATCTTCTTCCGATAATTCATCCATGCCAAGGATGGCGATGATATCTTGAAGACTTTTATAAGTTTGAAGAACACGCTGAACCTCTCTTGCAACTCGGTAGTGATCTTCTCCAACAACTTGCGGATCTAGAATACGAGATGTAGAATCAAGCGGATCCACAGCTGGATAAATTCCTTTTTCTGAGATAGCTCTGTTTAAAACTGTAGTAGCATCTAAGTGAGCAAATGATGTTGCAGGAGCAGGATCTGTTAAATCATCTGCAGGCACATAAATAGCTTGAACAGATGTAATAGAGCCTTTTTTTGTTGTAGTAATACGTTCTTGAAGAGCTCCCATATCTGTAGCTAAAGTTGGTTGATAACCAACAGCTGAAGGGATACGTCCTAATAACGCAGATACTTCAGATCCAGCCTGTGTAAAACGAAATATATTATCAACAAAGAATAAAACATCCTGGCCTTCTTCATCACGAAAATATTCTGCTTGTGTCAATCCCGAAAGAGCTACTCTTGCTCTTGCTCCAGGAGGTTCGTTCATCTGCCCGTATACAAGTGCAACTTTAGATTTGTCACCTTTAAGATCTATAATTCCTGATTCAATCATCTCGTGATACAAATCATTTCCTTCTCGTGTTCGTTCACCAACGCCAGCAAATACAGAATACCCACCATGCGCTTTTGCAATATTATTTATTAACTCCATAATTAAAACAGTTTTACCAACTCCAGCTCCACCAAATAATCCAATTTTACCACCTCTTGCATAAGGTGCTAATAAATCAACTACCTTAATACCTGTCACCAAGATCTCCGTTTCCGTTGATTGATCAACAAATGCTGGTGCTGGACGATGAATAGGATATGTTTTTTTATGTCCAATCGGTCCACGCTCATCTACAGGATCGCCAATTACATTCATAATACGCCCAAGAGTTTCAGGACCTACAGGCATAGAAATAGGAGATCCTGTATCTGTTGCACTTTGACCTCTCACAAGACCTTCAGTAGAATCCATAGCAATTGTTCGTACTGCATTTTCACCTAAATGTTGCGCAACTTCTAAAATAAGCTTTGTTCCATTATTATCTACTTCCAATGCATTCATAATTCTTGGAAGTTCTCCGTCAAATGTTACATCAACAACTGCACCTAGCACCTGTGATATTTTTCCTGTTAATTTATTTGCCATTTTGTCCTCCTTTAAACTGATTCGGCTCCTGATATAATTTCAATTAATTCTTTGGTAATAAATGCCTGTCGAGTTCTATTATAAACAAGTGTCAGACTATCAATCATTTCTCCAGCATTACGTGTTGCATTATCCATTGCAGCCATCCTTGCACCTTGCTCTCCTGCATTACTTTCTAATAAAATTTTGAATATTTGAATAGATACATTTTTTGGTAATAAATCTTTTAAAATTGTTTCTTCATCTGGTTCGTATGTGTAAATAGAGGAATCTTTACTTTCTTTTTCTTCAGATAGTTTTTCTGCTTTTTGCATATCTAATGGAATTAATTGTTGATGAGTTACCTCTTGAGAAATTACTGATATAAATTTATTATATACAATAATACATTTATCAAATTGAGCATCAAAATATAGATGTTGTAATTTATTTGATATTTCTAAAGCAATATCATAACTTGCACCTGTAGATCCGAGATCAGCAAAATTTTCAATGACTTTATCTTTCATAATTCGGTTAAAAAAATCTCTACTTTTTTTACCCACAGTAATCAACTGCACAGATTTACCGTCTGCTTCCAGAGATTTAATAAATTTTATTGTATTACGATTAATACTACTATTAAAACCACCACACAAACCTCTATCAGCAGTAACAGGGACAACAAGATAACGCTCATCTTTTCCTGTACCAGTTAATAATTTTATAACACCTTCACCAGATGTACCTGAAGAAGCTAAAGATGAAAGCATTTCCTCTAAACGAGAGGAATACGGTCTTGCAGCTTCAGCTTTTTCCTGAGATCTGCGAAGTTTACTTGCTGCAACCATCTTCATAGCAGAGGTAATTTTTTTTGTCGAACCAACTGAATTGATTTGATTTTTGATATCTTTTAAGTTTGGCATTGATTAATTATTTTGAAATTTTTCTAAAAATGAATCTAAAAAAAGTTTTAATTTTTCTTCGTTTGCTGATGACAATTCTTTTTCATTAGCAATAGATTCTAAAAGATCTGGATGATTGGTCCTAATTTCATCATGAATTTCTGATTCAAAACGAACAACATCTTTGACTTCAATTTTATCAAGATAACCCTTAACTCCTGAATAAATAGAAACAACTTGTTCTGGTACGGTAAGAGGAGAGTATTGACCCTGTTTTAACAATTCTACAAGGCGCACACCACGATCAAGCAATTGACGTGTAGATGCATCAAGATCCGAAGCAAACTGAGCAAATGCTGCCATTTCACGATACTGAGCTAATTCTAATTTAACAGAACCAGCAATTTTTTTCATTGCTTTTGTTTGTGCAGCAGAACCAACACGACTTACTGATAATCCAACATTAATAGCGGGACGAACACCAGAAAAAAACAAATCTGTTTCTAAAAATATCTGCCCGTCAGTTATTGAAATTACGTTTGTTGGTATGTAAGCTGATAAATCCCCAGCTTGAGTTTCAATAATAGGAAGAGCCGTTAAACTTCCTCCTCCATGTTTCTCACTCATTTTAGCTGCTCTTTCAAGAAGACGACTATGAATATAAAATACATCTCCTGGATATGCTTCACGTCCAGGGGGGCGACGAAGCAATAATGACATCTGTCTATAAGCAACTGCCTGTTTAGATAGATCATCATAAACAATAAGTGCGTGCATTCCGTTATCACGGAAATATTCGCCCATTGTACAGCCTGTATATGCAGATAAAAACTGAAGTGGAGCAGGCTCTGATGCTGTAGCGCTTACAACAATTGTGTACTCAAGAGCCCCATTCTCTTCTAATGTTTTTACAATTTGAGCAACAGTCGATCTTTTTTGTCCTATCGCAACATAAATACAATATAATTTTTCTTTTTCGTTCTTTGACTGATTGACGTTTTTTTGATTTAAAATGGTATCAATTGCAACTGCTGTTTTTCCAGTTTGACGATCACCAATAATTAATTCACGCTGACCACGACCAACCGGTACAAGAGCATCTAAAGCTTTAATACCTGTTTGCATTGGTTCAGTAACACTTTGACGAGGAATAATGCCTGGGGCTTTTATTTCAATTCTTCTTTTCTCAGAAGATTCTATAGGACCTTTGCCATCAATGGGATTTCCTAATCCATCCACTACTCTGCCTAACAATCCTTTTCCAACAGGAACATCAACAATTTCTCCAGTACGCTTTACAATATCTCCTTCTTTAATTCCTGTATCATCTCCAAAAATACTAACTCCTACATTGTCCATCTCTAGATTTAAAGCCATACCTTTTATGCCTCCAGGAAATTCCACCATCTCTCCTGCTTGAACTTTGTCTAATCCATAAACGCGAGCGATTCCGTCTCCTACGCTTAAAACAGTTCCTACCTCTGCAACATCTGCTTTTGTTTCAAAATTTGATATTTGGTCTTTAATTACAGATGAGATTTCTGCTGCTTTAATTTCCATTACGCCCCCTTCATTACTATTCTAAGTTTATTAATCTTATTTGCTAGAGATGTATCAATCATTTTGGAACCTACCTTAACAATTAAACCACCAATAATTTTCTTATCAACTTTAAAATTTAATGATAGTTTGTTACCTAACATTGTTTTAAGTTGATTTTTAATTTTATTTTTTTCTTCATCTGATAAAACCTCAGCTGAAGTTACGTCAGCCAAAATATCACCTCTATTTTTAACATTAATATCTTTAAACTCAGAGATAATTGATAACAAATTTGAAAATCTTTTATTTTTACCAATTACTTTTAAAAAAGTAATGGTCATTACATTGACATTTTGGTTAATCAAAATTTTTTCAAAAATTTTTAATTTATCATCAGAAGTTACAAGAGGACTTAGAGAAATTATTTTTAATTCTTTATTTTCTAAAATGCTTTTTTGAATTATATTA
>ENA-OSJC01001079-OSJC01001079.1-marine-metagenome-genome-assembly--contig:-NODE-1079-length-23414-cov-6.508806_pt1 | contig 23414 bp, 21 predicted proteins | sample MGYA00237885_ERZ534234 | MGnify/ENA primary metagenome ERZ534234 (study PRJEB26413, sample SAMN06343907) | marine metagenome | isolation source: coastal waters | place: Atlantic Ocean: West Antarctic... | reverse complement strand
CCGAAGCAGCCCCTGCTGAAGAAGTAGTTGCCGAAGCAGCCCCTGCTGAAGAAGTAGTTGCCGAAGCAGCCCCTGCTGAAGAAGTAGTTGCCGAAGCAGCCCCTGCTGAAGAAGTAGTTGCCGAAGCAGCCCCTGCTGAAGAAGTAGTTGCCGAAGCAGCCCCTGCTAAGAAAGCCCCTGCTAAGAAAGCCCCTGCTAAGAAAGCCCCTGCTAAGAAAGCCCCTGCTAAGAAAGCCCCTGCTAAAGAGGGATAATTGATAAAATAAGTAAAGTCGATCTTAAAAGAATCGTCTAATATCCAACTATCAAGCGGCTTAACAAAAGCCGCTTTTTTTTGACAAATTTCTGCTAGTGAAAAATTTAAAGTCTTCCAGGGAAGTTAGGGTTGTTTTTTTTATTGTTTAGGATACTGTGACAATATACAGTATATGAATGGCGGTTCTCATATGTCCTTGATTTTAGGTATAGATCCTGGTTCTCGTAAAACTGGCTTTGGCATTATAAAAACTGGTGACCAAGCAGGCTCCAAAATTGAGTATGTGACTAGCGGAATAATTCGTATGACATCAGGAGCATTACCAGATCGTCTTAAGATAATTTTCGATAGTATTACTCAATTAATTCACCAGTATAAGCCAGAAGAAATGGCTATTGAGGAGGTGTTTCTCGCTCGCGACCCCAGTGCTGCCATTAAGCTTGGTCAGGCCAGGGGCGCTGCTATTGTAGCTGGTGTTACAGTTGGATTAACTGTTGGTGAGTATGCAGCACGTACAGTCAAACAGTCGGTCGTTGGAAACGGTGCTGCGACTAAAGAGCAAGTTCAGCATATGGTTAAAAATATATTAAAATTATCAGCTGTTCCTGCTGAAGATGCGGCTGACGCTCTTGCAGTTGCCCTTTGTCATGCCCAGACTAGTTCTATTGGGTTGAGTCTCGGTGGATCGTATCGCTATTCAAAGGGAAGGCTTAAACAAATAGCTTCCCCGCCTAGTTAATTTTACGAGCGCGAATTAACCTTAATATAATTAAAGAAGACTAGTATTATTTTGGAGATACTCTTTTGATCGGTAGAATTACGGGAACTTTAGCAGAAAAGAAAGCACCAGAACTACTGGTAGATGTTCAAGGTGTTGGATATGAACTGCTTGTGTCTTTGACCACTTTTTTTTCCTTGCCAAATTGTGGTGAAAATACAGTTTTACATACTCATCTGGTGGTCAGGGAAGATATTCAACAACTATATGGATTTAGTGAGCTGGGAGAGCGTGAATTGTTTCGCATGCTTATTAAGGTCAATGGTGTTGGGCCAAAAATGGCCCTAACAATACTATCAGGTATGACCACTAAAGATTTTTCTGTGGCAATACGAGGCAATGATATAGAAAGATTGGTCAAGCTTCCTGGTGTTGGGAAGAAAACAGCGGAACGATTGGCTATTGAAATGCGTGACCGCGTACCTTCTTTTTCAGTGGACCAGGATGCTCAAGAAAGTTCCGGTAGATCAGGGTCACTCCAAGGGAGACTGGGGGCTCAAGAGGAGGCAGAAAGTGTGTTAATTGCCCTTGGTTACAAGCCTCAAGAAGCATCCCGTATGATTGTTGTTGCATCACAGAATCTTGATGGACTCGAAGGTGATGATGATGAAAAGGCTAGCGAAAAGCTCATTCGATTAGCTCTTAAAAGCCAGGTGAAGCTTTGATATTATTGTACAAGCATAGCCAGCAGTTAATAATTTTAGTAGCTTTTAATAGTGGCTGCTCCGCGTATAGAGATATAATTAAGACATGATAGAAACTGATCGGCTAATAGCTCCTGATGGGGAGCCTCAAGAAGAGCGCTTTGATCGCGCTATTCGACCATTGAGTCTTAATGATTATGTCGGTCAGAAGGCAGTGCGAGAACAAATGGAGATTTTCATTAGTGCAGCGCGTAAAAGAAGCGAGCCTTTAGATCATACTTTAATTTTTGGCCCTCCCGGCCTCGGAAAAACAACACTAGCTCATATTATTGCTCACGAAATGGGTGTTGGGTTAAAGACCACTTCAGGCCCAGTTCTTGAAAAAGCTGGCGATATAGCTGCACTTATGACAAATCTGGAACCAGGAGATGTGTTATTTATTGATGAAATTCATCGCCTAAGCCCTATAGTTGAAGAAGTTATATATCCAGCTATGGAGGATTACCAGCTAGATATAATGATTGGTGAAGGGCCGGCAGCTCGATCAATTAAGTTGGATGTCCCACCTTTTACTCTTGTTGGGGCGACTACCAGAGCAGGCCTGCTAACCTCTCCTCTGAGAGACCGCTTTGGAATTGTTCAACGACTGGAGTTTTACTCTGATGAAGAATTGAGTGAAATAGTTTCACGCTCCTCTAAAATTATGGACGTGAAGATAGATGATAATGGCGCCCGAGAAATCGCTCGTCGCTCAAGAGGAACACCGCGAATTGCAAATCGTCTGTTACGTCGAGTTAGGGACTATGCAGACATCAAAGCTGATGGAATTGTTACATCAGATGTGGCCGATATGGCATTGAATATGCTAAATGTAGATGCCTGCGGATTCGACCACATGGATCGTCGCGTAATGCTTGCAATTATTGAAAAATTTGATGGTGGACCTGTAGGAATAGACAGCATAGCTGCTGCTATTAGTGAAGAAAGAGACACTATAGAAGATGTCATAGAGCCTTACCTAATACAGCAGGGCTATTTACTTCGGACACAGAGAGGGAGAATAGTAACTCGTCTTGCTTATGAGCATTTTGATATAAAAGAGAAATAAGCTTTAAACAATTAAGGAGTTGATGGACAAATGCCGCAAAAATACTGCCTACCTATACGTGTGTATGTTGAGGACACTGATGCAGGAGGCATAGTGTACTATGCGAATTACCTTAAATACATTGAACGGGCCAGAACAGAGCTGATACGGACTTTGGGTTTTGATAAGCCAGCTATGTTTGGCGATCTACAATTTGTAGTTCATTCTTTAAATATTAAATATATTCAGTCAGCAGCTCTAGATGATGAAGTTATAGCGACAGCCGAGCTAATAAGCATATCGCGAACATCATTTGTAGTTGCTCAAAATGTTTTGAGGGGGAGTGATCTTTTGGTGAAAGCAGAAGTAAAGGTGGCATGCATTCATCATGAGAAAAAAAGACCTCATGCAATACCAGGTGATATGTTAAAAAAATTAAAATCTGCGATAAGGAAGGAGGACGATAAATGACTGAACAGTTGTCTTTATGGAGCTTGATTGCCAATGCCTCATTTTTAGTTCAATTTGTTATGTTGCTTCTTTTTTTGGCCTCACTAGTCTCTTGGGTGATGATTATCCAAAGGGGGATATATTTAAAAAATGCTACATACGGTGTGCGCCAATTCGAAGACAATTTTTGGTCAGGCGTAGACTTAAATCGATTATATGATGACACTACAAGTATAGATGGGAGCGAGGGTCTTGAAAGTGTATTTCGTGCTGGATTTCGTGAATTCAGCAAGCTTTCGCAGCAGGCTGGGGTTGAGCCAGATGCAGTTATGGAGGGCACAGAGAGGTCTATGCGGATAGCTTTATCTCGAGAAGAAGAAAGGTTAAACCAGAACTTACCATTCTTGGCTAGTGTCGCCTCCGTAAGTCCATATATTGGTTTATTTGGGACTGTTTGGGGTATTATGAATTCATTTCGAGGGCTGGCCAATGTGCATCAAGCTACATTAGCAGTAGTAGCACCAGGAATATCTGAGGCACTTATTGCAACAGCAATGGGCTTGTTTGCTGCAATACCGGCAGTGCTAGCTTACAACCGTTATTCCGCAACTGCTGACACAATCTATAATAGCTATGAAACATTTGCAGAAGAGCTCTCTACCATTTTACATCGAAGAGTTTATAGCTAGTGACTATCAGATCTATAAAAAATAAGCGCCGATTGGTTGCTGAAATTAATGTTGTGCCTTACATCGATGTGATGTTAGTGCTACTGATAGTTTTTATGGTGACGGCTCCGTTACTTATGCAGGGTGTAAAAGTTGAATTACCAAATGCTGCATCTGCACCATTGGAAGAAAATAATAGAGATCCTTTGATTGTTTCAATTAAGGCTGATAAAACGCTTTATCTTGATTTAGGAAACGGTAAACATACACAAGAAGCTCTTGCATCAATTATAGCTAAAGTCGAGAAAGTAATGCGCCAGGAGCCCAAGACACCTATTTTGGTCTGGGGAGATGCTAATGTTAATTATGGGTCTGTTGTTGAGCTAATGAGTGAGCTAAAAAATGCTGGGGCGCCTTCTGTTGGCCTTGTAACTGAACCACCTAGAAAAAACTGACGGCTGTGTTACCTGAAAGGCTCACTTCTATCGCTATCGCTACATTTTTTAGCCTTTTTTTGCATAGCCTGGTAATTTTTTTTCTGGTGAGCGAGTGGGATGAAGATAGTGAGCCTCGCAAGATTTCCTCTCCAAAATATATACAAGCTAAGCTTTTGCATTTGGACGCGATAGCCCCAAAGGCCAACAGAGTTAAATCAAAAAAGACTAAAACTAAAACTAAAACTAAAACCAAAACTAAAACTAAACCAAATTTAACGCCACCAAAGAAACAATCAAAAATTGAACAACACAGGGCCTACAAATTAAAAGCAGAAAAAAAGTTGGAGTTAGATGCGCACAACGATAAATTAACCTCCAGTTACTCTGCTTATGTGATGGAGAGAATAGAAGCTAATTGGAATAGACCGCCGAGCGCTAGAAGAGGTATGCAGGCTGAGCTAATAATTAAATTAGTGCCAACAGGCCAAGTAGTGAGTGTCGCATTGGTTAAGTCAAGTGGCAATAAGGCTTTTGACCGCTCTGCAGAGCAAGCAGTTTATAAGGCAGATAAATTCGATAAACTACAGAAGCTAGATATACAAATATTTGAAAAAAGCTTTAGGCGATTACATTTAGTCTTTAGGCCGGACGACTTGAGGTTATAAATAAAAGTGAAAAAAACCAATATTTCTGTAGTAATGTTTTTGTTGCTTTTGGTCTACCCGTTAGCAGGTATTGCAAGCTTAACCATTGAAATCACAAAGGGAATGGATAATCCTTCTAAGATCGGAATTCCGCCTATCACCTGGCACGGTAGTGATCTGCCAGAAGATGTTAGTAGCATCGTAGAGGCTGATCTGGAAAGAAGCGGGTTATTTGGCCCTATTTCTAAAAAAGATATGCTGTCTTTTCCTGCATCAATTGAAGAAGTGTATGCTCGGGACTGGTTGATTCTAGGTGCGGAATATCTTGTCGTTGGAGACGCTTTACTAAATAGAGGGATTTATCAAGTTACGTTTAGCCTAATAGAGTTGCATAGCACTCGAGTGGTGTTTACTAAGGTTGCAAGAGGCTCTAAAGATCAACTGCGTGACTTGGCTCATCATATTAGTGATGAAGTCTATCTTGCAATCACAGGAATTCCTGGAGCATTTTCGACACGGGTGGCCTATGTGACCTCAGTGATGTTAAGCGGTAAGAATACATATAAGTTAATGGTAGCAGACGTAGATGGCGCTAGAGAACGATTAATACTTGAATCTCAGCATCCTATAATGTCGCCCTCATGGTCTCCTGATGCAAAAGAATTAGTTTATGTTTCTTTTGAAACTGGCCGACCAGCCATTTTTAGACAAAAATTATCTAATGCTAGCAGAAAGCAGCTTACTAATTTTAGAGGGCTGAACGGAGCTCCATCATGGTCTCCAGATGGCAAGAAGCTAGCATTAGTTCTTTCAAAAGATGGCAACCCTGAAGTGTATACTTTTGATTTGCAGAGTAGTAAATTTTCACGCCACACTCATCATTTTGCAATAGATACCGAACCAAACTGGACTCCAGATAGCAAATCATTGGTATTTACATCAGACAGGGGCGGATCTCCCCAAATATATAAAGTAGACCTTAGAACATCCAAGGTTAAGCGACTGACTTTTAGGGGTTCGTATAATGCAAGACCAAGTCTTGCTGCAGACGGGAGAACTTTAGTTATGATACATAGAAGTGGAAAGCAGTTTCATATTGCGACACAGGATTTGGTAACCGGTGATCTAAGGATTCTAACTAATACGAGTTTAGACGAGTCACCGACAGTGGCTCCAAATAGTGCTATGCTTCTTTATGCAACAAAGAAGAATAACAAGGGAGTTCTAGCAGCCGTCTCTTTGGACGCAGGGGTAAAATTTTTTCTACCAAGCCTGCAGGGTGATGTGCGTGAACCTGCCTGGTCGCCAAAATAAAAAACAATGAACTGGATTAAAATATAAAAAAACAATAACTGGTAAATAAAATGAAAACTAATATCTATAAGTATAGTGTGATTGTTGTCTTATTTTCTATAGCTCTAGCGGGTTGCTCCTCCACAAACAGCGTCGCAACAATGCCTAGTGAAAATATAACTACAGGGTCCATAAAAGATAGAGCCTTTAGGGGTTCTTCTCTGAGTACTGACAGCAAGGTTTCTCGTGTGTTTTACTTCGAGTTTGACAAAGTTATTCTTAATGCTGAAGCGCGTTCAGCTTTACGCCTTCATGCAAAAAGTATTCGAATGGATAAAATTAGTGTTCGCTTGCTGGGCCATGCAGATGAACGTGGTAGTCGCGAATATAATATGGCGTTAGGGGAAAGTAGGGGTAACGCTGTGCGTGATTTCCTGATTCAAGAGGGAGTTGATGGATCGCTCATTGAGGTTGTTAGCTATGGGGAAGAGCAGGCGGCTTCGTCAGGAGGCGATGAAAAATCATGGACATTGAATCGTCGAGTAGAGCTAAAATAATATGCCACATGAAATTTAAAGGATAGGTCCTCAGATGTTGAGCTGTATATCTGGAGGACTTTGGTGGCAGTTTGTTGATAGAAGACATAAGTAATTATTAAAAGAGCGGCCTGCTTTATGCCCGTACATTTTTATACTGTAAGTTTATTGGCTATTTTTTCCATGTTTGCTGTCGCTGCCGCACCAGTTTCTGAGATTGGAGTAAAAAAACAATCTGCTGCTGCCATAAGCGTTAGCTCTCAGTCTCTTCGCCGCGACTCCCACTATCAAGGTCAGATTCTAAAGGAGGAGGTAAAAACTCTTCGAGGTATGGTAGAAGAGCTACAAAATGATATAGGTCGACTTTCAAAACAGCAAACAGATAATTACCTTGATCTAGATCGTCGATTGTCCATTGGATCTAGTAAATCAGAACTAGCCACAATCCCCTCTGATGGAAAATCTTCGAAGCCATCTGCTGATCAGGCTATCAGCAAAAATCAGAAACTCTTGTTGGTAATTAATACTGAGAAAGAAGGTGATCATTACGACAAGGCTTATGCATACCTGAAGTCTGGGGAGATTGATAAGGCAATATCCAAGTTTAAGACATATACAAGCTCTTACCCTAAAGGTGTGTATGTTCCAAATGCACATTATTGGCTTGGTGAAATCTACTTACTTCAAAACAAGTTAGATTTAGCTCGTCTGTCATTTTCTGTTGTACATGATAACTATAAAGTGCACAGAAAGTTTTTGGACTCTAAATTGAAGCTTGGGCAGGTATATTTTATGCAGGGAGACACTATTAGGGCGAAGTCATTACTAGAAAATATGGCAGTCGGTGATAGCAACGTTGCTGTGCTAGCGCGAAAGTTTATTGATATAAATTTTTAGCTTGGGACCCCTCTTTAAATCATGCCGAAATGCAGATACTAAACTGATTGATTGCAGTTGAATTAACACTTGATTTTTCATTGTTCATGAGTAAGATATGCCCCTCTTCGAGCGGGTCGTTAGCTCAGTTGGTAGAGCAGTTCCCTTTTAAGGAATTGGTCGTTGGTTCGAACCCAACACGACCCACCATATCCTAGTAATTTTTTTATTTTTTTCTTGTAAGCTCTATTTTTCTACGTACATATTATATGTGTTAAAATTGTATGAGAAAATCTATTGAAAGCTCACTATGAATTTATCGCAAAAGCCAAAATTTTCAACACCTAGCTTTCTTGGTGCAGAAAGATGCGACCTTATTGTTGAAGAGCATTTAGATAGGATAAAAGTGCAGGCTAAATATTCGCCTGGTGAAGAAATAATGTACAAGGACCGTATCAAGCAATTACTTAAAGAGAAGAATGCAGTAATTGTAGCCCATTATTATACCGATCCTCTCATTCAGGCTCTAGCAGAAGAAACAGGGGGCCTTGTATCTGATTCCTTAGAAATGGCAAGGTTTGGAAATAGCCATCCAGCTTCAACACTGATTGTGGCAGGAGTCAGATTTATGGGTGAGACAGCTAAAATTTTGACTCCAGAAAAAAATATATTGATGCCTACCCTAGAAGCAACCTGTTCACTTGATATTGGCTGCCCTGCTGATCAGTTTAATGCGTTTTGCGATCAGCATCCCGAGCACACTGTCGTTGTTTATGCCAATACTTCAGCTGCTGTTAAAGCAAGGGCAGACTGGGTCGTTACATCCAGTATTGCGCTTGATGTCATTGACTATCTAGATAGTTGTGGAAAAAAGATACTTTGGGCTCCAGATAGATACTTAGGTAGCTATATTCAGAAAAAAACTGGTGTAGATATGCTCATGTGGAATGGAAGCTGCATCGTGCATGAAGAATTCAAATCACAAGGCGTAGCTAAGCTAAAGTATATATATCCCAATGCAGCATTACTTGTTCATCCAGAATCACCAGAAGCTATGATTGACATTGCTGATGTTGTCGGCTCTACCTCTCAGCTAATTGAGGCATCAGCAAGACTTCCAAATAAACAGATGATTGTAGCTACTGATGCTGGAATTTTTTATAAAATGCAGCTTGCCTGTCCAGATAAGGAGTTGATTATCGCACCGACAGCTGGCGAAGGTGCGGCATGTCGAAGTTGTGCTAATTGTCCTTGGATGGGAATGAACAATCTAAAGAATCTTATGTCTTCATTAGAATTCAATCAAAATGAAATTTTTGTGGATGAGAATATTGGCATAAAAGCCATGAGATCACTCCAGCGAATGCTAGATTTCCGGAAACAGCAGTCTTAGCTGCAAGGCCCTTTACAAACTTTCCATTCTCTTTTTTAGTTTATTCAAATCTTTAAGCTGTTGGTCAATAATTAATGTTTGCTTATAGTCGTGGATCAATAACTTTCTAGCATATAATAGTTGATCTCTGGCTTGGTCAAAAACACCAGTTAGAGTAAAGTACTCAGCTCTTGCTTTGTGAACCCCTGATATGTTTCCTGCTAGCCCCCTAATTTCTGCAAGTAGAAACCATACTTCAGGATTGTCAGGGTGCGTGATGGCAAGTGAATCAAGTAATTTTTCTGACTCTAAAAATCGATTGGACTTTAGGTATGTTTCAGCAAGCGACATTCTTAATGGGTAGCTAGCAGGCTGGTACTTTAGTAGCCTCTTAGTTTTTTTAATTGCAGTGTCATACTTTTCTTGTTTACGATAAATATCAATTTCAGCCATTTTATATGGCAGCTGATCAGGTGATATTTTTATTAGTTGGTCAACTGAGTCCTTAGCTTTTGAGTAGTCCCCGAGATCTATATATGAAAGCAACATTCCATAAAGTGCAGCTTGAGAATTTTTTGAATCGCTCTTTAATTCATGCTCGAAAAAATTAAGAGACACGCTAGCATTCTTATTCACAGCAGTGATCGCCCTTGCGCGCATCAAATGAAAGTCAAAATTATCAGGATATTTTTTGGCCTCTAATTGATTTATCCTGTTTCTGGCGTCCACAACTCGATTCTGAGTAAGAGGGTGACTTCGTAAAAATTCGGGCACTTTGCTTCCGGTATATCTTGTCAGTTTCAGCATTTCCTCAAACATCGTAGACATGGCTTCTGGATTCATACCGGCAGCTATCATTGTTTGCAACCCTAGCCTGTCCGCCTCTTGCTCATTTTGCCTACTATAACGTAAGCTATTATTTCTTCCCATAGCTTGAGTTGCACCTAAACCAGCCATACCAGCATCACTACCAAGAGTTGCAGCCAGTACAAGACTAGCAAGCAGTCCAGCCATACTGCCAACATGGGTTTTTTTTTGGCGCTCTAGTCGCCGTGAAAAATGCCTTTGACTAAGATGAGCAATTTCATGGGCTAATACAGATGATAGCTGGTCTTCTGATTTTGCGAACAGAAATAATCCTGTATGAACCCCTATCACTCCTCCAGGTACAGCAAAAGCGTTCAATGTAGGGTTGTTTATAACTATGAGCTCAAGTCGGCGATCTTTCAGGTGGCTTCGGGATGCTAGCCTGTATACCAGTTGTTCTAAGTAGTTAGTTAATAATGGGTCATGATGCTCATTGATTCTACTCCGGTAAGCCATAAGCCAGGCACGACCTAGTTCGTATTCCTTTTTTTGGGAGATCCCACTAGAGGAAGCATCACCCAGCAGGGGAAGCTTTATGTTGGCACTTTCAGTTGGCATAGCTATAAGCATTAACGCAATGATAGTGAGTGTTAAATACTTTAGGTATTTCGCTGTTGTTGGCAATAGAGTCATTTTATTTTGTCTACATTAGGCATTTTTTGGTACTAGTGTAAGTATAAAATTAAATGGATAATAATTAATACATTTTAGCCTTAAGAGGGCAAGGGTGTCGAAAAATATACTCGATACTCTTGTAGCTTTATCATTGATCTCGTAACCTATGAGAAATAACACTTATTGCTGAGCATGGAGGCCCTTATGTTAAAAGTACTTGGAAAGTGGGTTGATCGATATTTTGGAGAAGAAGAGGCAGTTTTGCTGGCCGCGCTGCTCGGAATTGCCTTAGTGTCTCTGATAACTCTTGGTGAAATAATAGCTCCTTTTATAGCCGCACTAATCTTTGCCTTTCTTCTTCAGGGTGGGGTTAATCGACTAGTGTATTGGCGTGTCCCTAGGGTCACAGCAGTGATTATTGTATTTCTTCTTTTTATGGGCGCGCTTTCTGCTATTCTCACTATTATTTTGCCATTGATAGGTCGACAGGCATTAAATTTTGCTGAAAAAGTTCCTGTTATGGTTGAGCATTGGCAAAGTATGCTTCTGATGTTTTCAGAAAAATTTCCGCAGTTATTTTCCGAAAGCCAGATTAAGGACATATTAGGTCAGATTTCCAGCGAGTTGGGGCGGATCGCTCAACGCTTGGTAAGCTTTTCATTTGATACATTTCCTAACATTCTTGCGCTTATATTGTATGTAGTGCTTGTTCCTCTATTAATATTTTTTATGTTAAAAGATAAAGATGAGCTCTTGCGCTTTGTCGCCAGCCTGCTTCCTTCCAGACGACCCATGATGTGGAAAATATGGTATGAAATGAATGCTCAAATGGCTAATTACGTCCGCGGTAAAGCTATTGAAATGCTAATTGTTGGGTGTGTTAGCTATGCTGCATTTTTTATACTTGGTTTAAATTATGCAGCCTTATTGGCTTTGTTAGTTGGCCTGTCGGTAATCGTACCTTTTGTGGGGGCATTTCTTGTCACAATTCCAGTCGCAATGGTGGCTTACTTGCAGTGGGGCTGGGGAGGAGATTTATTCTTGTTGTTGGGGGTGTACGCAATCATTCAGGCTTTAGACGGGAATGTGTTAGTACCCTTGTTATTCTCAGAGGCAGTTAATTTGCATCCAGTGGCAATCATCCTTGCCGTTATACTATTTGGCGGTTTTTGGGGTTTTTGGGGAGTATTTTTCTCAATTCCTTTGGCGACCCTAGTAAAGGCATTATATAACGCATGGCCTAATCCTGTGCTGACTACTTCAGAGGCTAAATAATCTACATTTTTTAATTTACATGGACTTCTATGAGCAAGATATTAACAGTAAGCATAGGCAGTTTTATTCTGGCTATTTTTCATAACAGTGCAGTAGGAGAAAATTTTCTCTATGACAACTCAGTTGCTAAAACATCAGGCTATGAAATAAAAATAGAAAAAAGTGAAGCAGACGAGTCTAAATATCGTTATATAAAGCTACCCAATCAGATGAAAGTTCTTTTGATTTCTGATGCAGGCTCTGACAAGTCTGGAGTGTCGCTTGATGTCTTTGTGGGGAGCTCTCATGATCCAGTAAAGCGACAAGGGTTAGCTCATTTTCTTGAGCATATGTTATTTTTAGGGACCGATAAGTACCCAGACGCAGACGAATATCAGGCTTTTATTAGTCAAAATGGAGGACAGCATAATGCTTATACTTCGTTCGAGCACACTAATTATTTTTTTGACATAGACCCTCAAGGTTTTGAATCAGGATTGGATCGTTTCTCTCGTTTTTTTGTTGCCCCTTTATTCAATACTGAATATATTGCCCGAGAGATGAACGCTGTACATTCAGAATACAGGGCGCGGATAAAAAATGACTATCGTCGTCAGAGGGATGTTTTTTCTCAGGTAGTAAACCCTCGTCATCCGGCAGCAAAATTTAGTGTCGGCAATATAGATATTCTGTCGAATACTAAAGATAGCTCTGTGCGAGACGACTTGCTGGCATTTTACCAAAAACATTATTCTGCAAATCGCATGGCTTTAGTGGTGCTTGCCCCCATGGATTTAGATAAATTAGAATTGATGGTTACGGCTAAATTTGGTGGGGTGAAAAACTCTAATAGTATTCAATTAGAGCATAAAGAGCCATTATTTGCCGTGGGTACACTTCCGCTGCTGCTGTCTATTAAGCCTGTTCAAGAGCTGCGAGAGCTTACTGTTACCTTTCCTTTGCCATCTATGCACAGTTACTACAAGGAGAAACCAATTAGTTATATTGCTAATTTTATTGGCGATGAGGGAAAAGGCAGTTTGTTGTCTTTACTTAAAGAAAAAGGGTGGGCGGAAGCTCTTAGCGCCGGGGAAGGACTTTCTGATTTAAGCAGCAGCTCCATTGATGTTAGAGTAAAATTAACCCCTGATGGGGCGTCTAATTGGAAGCAGGTTACTAGTTTAATTTTCCAGCAAATAGAGGTGATTTCTAAAAATGGAGCAGAGAAATGGCGCTGGTTAGAGCAAGCTGCATTAGCTGATATTGCTTTTAGATACAAGGAGCTAGGAAGGCCCATTCACCGTGTTAGTCGACTAGCTGCACAGCTACATCAGTATCCGCCCGAGAAAGTCATGCGCGGCCCCTACCTTTTGGATAGATATGATCCTGGTCTTATTGCAAAAGTGTTAAAACTGATGACGCCTGATAACTCTCTAGTCACTATCGTGACCCCAGAGGTTAAGACTGATAAGGTTTCCAAATTATACGAAGCACCTTATAAGCTAGAAAAATTAACTGATATTGAAAAGGTGAAAAAAACAGAATTTTTAACTCTTCCTTCGATAAATAAATTTATCCCAGACAGCTTTGAGATCAAGGGGAAAAAACAAGTGGCTCCTTTAGAGCTACCTATGCTGCTGTCTGATATGAAAAATTATCGTCTTTGGCACTATCTAGATGCTAATTACCAGATGCCTAAAGCCCAGTTTTATTCGTCGATTAAGCTGGGGTCAATTAAAAATGCATCCGATGCCGCAATGCTAGAGTTATATCTGAGACTAGTTAATGAGAGGCTTAATGAGCCTAATTACGCCGCTGCTCTTGCAGGTCTGAATTATGGTATTTATAGACAGGCAGATGGTATAGGCTTTTTCATCAGCGGTTTTGATAGCAAGTTGTCCTATTTAGCAGAGGAAATAGCCAATGGTTTGTTGGCACCGATATACAAAGACGGCTATCCCAAAAAATCAGTTTTGGTGAATGATGGTATGCCTCTAGATATATTATTAGAGCGGCTAAGAAATGAGTTAATCAGAGATTGGAGAAATAAAAAAAAGGAATCACCATATAAGCAGTTGCTCTCAGAATCATTCAATTTATTAGATGCTACTGGGTGGAGTTCAGGGCAACTTGCTGATGCGTTATCGGATTTTAATGGAAAACAATTTTATGAATTTACGCATAAATTATATGTAGGCGCAACAATTGAATTTCTAGCAAGTGGTAACATTGAGGCAGATAAAGCTAAGAAAATTGCCAGCAATATAGCTCAAAATTTTGAAGATATGCCCTATAAAGACTGGGTTAATAAAAGTGTATATAAAGTTTCTTCTGGAGAAAAAATTAACTCACATATGTCGATAGATCATAATGACGTTGCAATTCTTCGTTATTATCAGGGCCGAAATGATAGTCAAAAAGAAACTGCAGGAATAATGGTTTTAAAACAGTTGATGAGTTCAGATTTTTTCCATGAACTTCGAACTGAGCAGCAACTGGGCTATATAGTCGCTGCAGTTGATAGAACAATTGATAGGGTTCCGGGTTTTGGTCTGCTAGTACAATCTCCTGAAGTCTCAATCAATGAACTTGAGAGTGCAATTGACAGATTTTTGATAAATTTTCTTGGTAAGCTCAAGGCCATGTCTCTAGAGGACTTTAATCAACAAAAAGAAGCAGTGCTTGCTAGGCTCCGAGAAAAACCTAAAAGCCTAGCTGAGCATTCTTTAAGATTCTGGGGAAGTATAAAAATTCGTGACTATAGCTTCAATCGCAGAAAAATACTGATGACGGAAATAAAAGAGCTAACATACAACGAAGTACTGGAAATGTACGATTATATAATGATTAAATCTGGATATTCATTGCAGGTCGATAGCTCTTCAGGGGCTTTGATAAATAAAAAAGAATTTGAAAAAGACAGGAAAATTTATAGTTTACCTTCTCAGAAATTAAAAAATCTAAATTGACACGCTACTTACGTGCATATTCTTGAGCAAGTACCTATGTTTTTCTGTTTGTGCTATTACTGGGAGATCTTTTTGGCTTTCTTTTTTCTGAAAAATCTTTTTTGGGAGCACTTTCATTGAGAAGGCTCAGCCTCATTGGCTGTTGCTTTACACGCACCTTATGTTTTAGGTGCTGGAAAATATCACTAGGCATTCCTTCTGGAAGGTCGACGGTGCTGTAGTCATCATAAAGCCTAATGCGGCCAATATTTTTCCCGTCAATACCCGCTTCACTTGCAATCGCCCCAACAATGTCACCCGGCATAACACCATGGCTTTTGCCCGCTTCCATTCGATAAGTTACCATACCTGCATCAGGACTTGATGAGCGGTTTCTATCAGTTTCAGTTTGTCTTCTAGGTCGATCAGGCCTAGAGCTGCCAGAATTTTTGCTGGACTGGCTTTCATTAAATTTGCTTTCTATTGGTTGAAGGTTTGGAAAAAGTGGGCGCTCTTGTTGCAGTTGAGATGCAAGACCTGCCGCAATATCTGACATTGATATATTGTTGTCTGCACACATTTTTTGTAGAAGCTCTTTGAAGCGCTCAAGATCCTTGATCTCAAGACTTTGTAGGGCTCGCTCTTGAAATTGCTGAATCCTTTGGCCGCTCACTTGGTCTCCAGTTGGTAGGCCCATAAGAGTAATTTTTTGCTTTGTTGATTTTTCAATTGAGTGAAGCAAACGATTCTCTTTAGGGGCTACAAATAAAATTGCCTTCCCTTCGCGCCCAGCTCTCCCTGTTCGACCAATTCTATGAACATAGGCTTCATTATCATAAGGAATATCATAGTTGATCACATGGCTTATCCGTTCAACATCTAGCCCTCTAGCAGCTACATCCGTAGCAACTACTATATCTACCTGCCCTTTTTTTAATCGATTTACAGTACGTTCACGAAGTGTTTGACTTAGGTCACCATTGAGAGGGGCTGCTGAAAAGCCTCTAGCTTCTAGTTTTTCAGCTACTTCAGATGTAGCAGATTTTGTGCGAACAAAAATTAGCATGCCATCAAATTCTTCTACTTCCAGTATGCGGGTGAGAGCCTCCATCTTTTGGTGGCCTTTAACTATAAGATAAAATTGTGTGATGCGCTCAACAGTCTTTGTTTTTGATGCAATGCTAACTTCCTTGGCGTCACCTAGATACTTTTTTACAACCCTTCGTATAGCTGGCGGCATTGTTGCTGAGAAAAGAGCTCTTTGACATGTATCGGGGGTCTCTGCCAGAATTGTTTCAACATCAGCGATAAACCCCATTCGCAACATTTCATCCGCTTCATCTAAAACTAGGGCATTTACTTGATTGAGTACTAGGCTTCGTCGTCTTATGTGATCAAGCACCCTTCCAGGCGTGCCTACAATTACTTGAGCTCCGCGCCTCAATCCACGCAACTGCACGCTCATGTCTTGACCACCATATATGGGTAGGACATGAAAACTTTTAAGATTTCTAGCGTAAGTTTGAAATGCCTCAGCCACTTGAATTGCAAGCTCACGAGTTGGCGTGAGAACTAGAATTTGAGGAGTTTTTTGTGCGACATCAAGACGGCTCAGTAGAGGTAATGCAAAAGCACCAGTTTTTCCAGTGCCTGTTTGGGCAACACCAAGCAGATTCTCTCCATTTAGCAGAATAGGAATGCTTTGTGCCTGAATGGGGGATGGCTGCTCATAACCGAGTTGTTTTACTGCTTTAAGTACTGAGGCAGAAATGCCCAGTGATTCGAAATCGGGGGGTAGCATATAAATTGGGCCTATTTTTCTTGGATCCTGCGCTTAAAAAGCTGGATTACATAAAGCTGGCAAGTATACGCCTATCACTTTGAGGGAGGAAGGATTTTTGTTTGCAGGGCTAGCGGTTTCAGGGTTTTTGAACAGACAGTATTCAGTGCAAGCAATTTGCTATGAAATAGTTCCTGTAGTCCTCATTCTTTTAGCCCCTTTAACTAAAGGCTCTTTTCTTGCTGCATCTAATTGCTCTAACTTACTGTCAAGAATATTTTTTAATGCAATTAACATTCCTGTAACAATAAATGCTCCTGGCGGAAGCACTAGTATGAGAAATCCGTACCCTTCGCCGAACAGACTTATGGTCCAGTTCGCTGCGATTGGGCCAAACAATAAATCCATATTTGCAAAAATTGTACCCACCCCAAAAATTTCACGTATGGTGCCAATGACAAGTAATACAACCGCAAAGCCTGCACCCATCATAAATCCATCTAGCGCGGATGAAATGACATTGTTTTTGCTTGCAAAAGCTTCAGCTCTTCCAAGAATGGCGCAATTTGTTACTATTAAAGGAATAAATATGCCTAATATCAAATAAAGCTCATAAGTAAATGCCTTCATAAGCAACTCAGTGCAAGTTGTAAATGTAGCTATAATCATAACAAAAGCTGGAATCTTCACAGCGTCTGAAACTCTTTTTCGTATTAACGAAACAGCTACATTGGAACCAATCAATACCAACATAGTGGCAAGCCCTAATCCGAGGGCGTTTACCACGCTACCTGTCACAGCTAAAAGCGGACAAAGCCCCAAAAGTTGCACAAGTGCCGCATTATTTTTCCACAGCCCGTTGGCGGTTATTTCTTTATAAGACATATCAGCCATTTTTTTAAGTCTCTATTGACGGCATATTTTTTGTTGAACTTTGAAGCTTAGCTTCTTTCAGGAGCCTAGCTTTATCCTTTTCAAAGTACTGTAAGGTTTTCAGTACTTGCGTGACCACTGCTCGCGGAGTAATGGTAGCCCCAGTAAGTTGGTCGAAATTTCCTTTGTCTTTTTTTACTTTCCAATATTTTGGCTTTGGGTTCTCTAGAGACTTCCCGTTGAAATCAAGAATCCAATCATTTTTCTTGAGGTCTATTTTATCTCCAAGTCCCGGTGTTTCATTGTGAGATATAACCCTAACACCAGCGATAGTTCCGTTTACGTTTATGCCGACCATCATCTGAATTTTTCCACTATAACCGTCCGGCGCAACAGTAGGGACGATTACAGCAATGAGATCGTCTTTGTTGCGAGCAAGATTAATCTCTCCATTTTTTATTCCTAATATAGATAAATATTCTATCGGAACTTTAACGGTATCCCCCAAAACATCATTGTCATGCCTTGTTAAAGGAATGATTTCCAGCAAGGCTCGTTTGGCAACCTCGCGTTTAGCTTCAGCAATGCGTTCTTTTGTTCCCTCATAGGTGAACGATAATAGCGTCGCTGTTATTAGAGCGAAGATGCCTAAAACAAAACTGTTAAAGCGGATTGACTTAACTAGCATCAATTTCGTCCTCTTTCTTGGTTATGTTAGATTTGCCGCGAGACTTACTGTATCCATAAGTACGGGGCATAGTATAGTTGTCTATTAACGGAGCAGCAAAATTCATTAAAAGAACCGCAAACGCCACTGCATCTGGGTAGCTTCCCCAGCTGCGAATTATAAAAATTAATATACCGATGAGTACCCCGTATACAAGTCGGCCTTTGTTGCTGGTAGCTGATGTTACTGGGTCTGTAATGATAAAAAAAGCACCAAACATAGTTGCACCGCTCAACAGATGAAAAATTGGTGAACCAAGGCTCGTAGAGCTACCGCTGTCATAGAAAATAACTGAGCATAGCGCCAATGAAGCTAGCATCCCCAATGGGGCATGCCAAGTAAATATTTTTCGGTAAAGCAAGTAACACCCACCAAGTAAGAAGCTGATATTTATCCATTCCCAGCCCAGCCCAGCTAACCTTCCTTGACTAAAAAACTCCTCTTTTTTGTAGAATTGATCCACTAAAAGACTGTTGTTTTGTTTAAATGTATCTAAAGGCGTAGCTGCTGTATATGCATCTATTGTGTTGGGTGCAGTTGTGGCAATATTCACCATAGAATCAGGATTAAGTATAGGCAGCACAATTTGCATCGAATGCCAAAAGCCTGGAACCTCCATATTTGCTGGATAGAGCTCTGCGGGTGCTGGCCATGCAGTCATTTGCACTGGAAATGATATGAGCAGGACTACGTAACCAATCATTGCAGGGTTAAAGGGGTTGAAGCCAAGCCCTCCGTAAAGATTCTTTGCAATAATGATAGCAAAGGAGACACCCACTACAGCTATCCACCAAGGTGCTAGAGGCGGAAGAGACAGACCTAAAAGTACAGCTGTTAAAATAGCACTGTAGTCCTTAAGGTAAAACATCACAGGACGCTTGCGAAGCTTCATTACAAGAGCTTCGCAAGCTACAGCAACTATGCAAGATAGGGTGACATTTATGATAGAACCCCAGCCAAAAAATAATGTGAGAGCGATTAACCCAGGAATGGTTGCTAGTGTTACAAGCTGCATCACATGAGCTGTATTTTGTGTAGTATGTGCATGTGGTGACGTGAGTTTCAGCAAAGCCATGACTGATTGTCCATTATGTTTTAATTTTTAACAAAGCAGCTTGAGTTGCCGCTAATTTTTCTTCTAATTTATTGCTGGCAGTGGTGAGAACATCAACATTCTCCGATCCTTCCGTTTTAGCAGTTTCCAGTCTAATAATTGATTTTTCTAATCGAAGGGTAAGAGACTGTATTGTGTTGTGTAATTTCTCTTCACTAGAAAGATTAGCCTGATTGGCTGCTTCGGCCTTAGCTTTTTCGATAGCTGCAGAAGCAGGGTCCACTTTCATTGAAGGGGGTAATTTTATACTAATAGATCCCTGAACAGACCTTGCCTCATCAAGACGAACTCTCGCATCCTCAAGAGCTGCTGCAGCTTGTTCATGTTGATTGGTAGTTGCATCTTTTTTTAATGTATTGAGTTTTTTTTGCGCAGAATTAAGTTGGTCTTCAGCCCTTGCGGTACGACGAGAAGATCTAGCTTGCTGGTCTTCTGGCGAGGCTTTTGTAGCTTCAACGCGGTCCATTGCAGCTTGAATTATTTCTTCAGCTCCAGATTTTTTCTTGGCTTCCGCTGCTGACTTGAGGCGAGCATCTCGTTGTAGCTGTTTTGCAAGAAGCTCTTTTTCTTTGCGGATTTTTTGAAATTCAAACCGCTCTCTAGCCTTATCAGAGCTTATTTTTTCTTGTGCCTGTTTTCTCATTTCCCCTTTACTTGCACGATAATATTGAACTAAAGGGATATTGCTGGGGCAGACATAGGAGCAAGCGCCACACTCGATGCAATCAAAGAGATTTTGTGTTTCAAGTTTTTCGTAGTTCTTTGATTGCGCATGCCATAAAAGCTGTTGGGGAAGCAGGCTTGCCGGACAAGCTTCTGCACACATGCCGCATCGAATACATGCTTGAGCTGGGACAGGCGAGGGAAATTCCTTTTCACTGGGAGCAAGAATACAGTTAGTTGTTTTTATTACAGGAGCATCTAAATTTTCTAGAGCAAACCCCATCATAGGTCCACCAACAATTAGCCGTGAACAAGCATGCTCGTTAAAGCTGCTATTTTTCAGCAAATGACTAATAGGCGTGCCGATTAAAGTCTCGTAATTTCGGTTTATTGCGCAAGCTTCTCCAGTCACTGTGGTGATTCGAGAAATTAAAGGCTCTCCAAATGTAATTGCTCGATATATAGCATATGCTGTGCCCACATTGAGGCATGCGATGCCAATGTCAGACGGAAGCCCTTTTGTTGGTACCTCCTTCCCGGTAAGAATTTGGATTAACTGTTTTTCGCCTCCTGAGGGATATCTTGTATCAAATGCTACTAGTTCGGTAGTGGTATTTTTTAAGTGAGGCTCTAGTGCTGCATAGGCCTCAGGTTTATTGTTTTCAATCCCTATTAGTATTTCTTTGGGATCACCAAGAATGTACGATAATATTTGAATACCCTGTATAATGTCTTCGGGGTGCTCTCGCATCAACATATCATCTGATGTTATATAAGGTTCACATTCAGTTCCGTTTAGGATTAGTGTCGATATAGCCTTTTCTGGACTCAACTTAACAGCAGTTGGAAAACCGGCTCCTCCGAGCCCAGCTATCCCTGAATGTCTTATTATGCTCAATAGCTCATCAGGGCTCTGATCTCGATAATTTTTTAGACCTTCATGCTCCACCCACTTATCTTTACCGTCTGGGGTGAGGGTGATGCATGGTGCCGACATGCCAGACGGATGTGGAATAGAATGATCACCTATATCAGATATAAGCCCAGAGGTTGGTGCATGAACACCAGTACTCACAAACCCTTTTGGTTCAGCCAGTAGCTGACCCTTAAGAACGCTATCTCCGATAGAAACCATTATCTTAGAGGGCGCCCCAATGTGCTGATTAAGTGGTATGATTAATTTTTTAGGTAAAGGAAGTTCGCCAACAGAATCTTTCACAGACTGATGTTTATTTTCTGGGGGGTGAACGCCACCTATTAAATCCCAAACCTTTCTCATCGAGTGTTTGCTCCACTTCTATCAGATGCAATAATGCCGCTAGGCTTAGATGCTAGTAGCTGCTCTCCTACTGAAGATGGCAGATTCCACTTCCAGTCAGATAAACCTTTTTGAACAGGCAACATGTCTATGCAGTCTACAGGACATGGGTCAACACAAAGGTCGCAGCCTGTGCATTCGCTTACTATGACAGTGTGCATGAGTTTTGCGGCGCCCAAGATTGCGTCTACTGGACATGCTTGGATGCATTTAGTACACCCTATGCACTCATCTTCACGAATATAGGCAATAGTTCTCGTGTCACTCTCTTCTCCATGCTCTGAGTTTAGACTGGGTGCATCTACATCTAAAAGGTCAGCAATGGCGTTAATAGTTGCTTGTCCGCCGGGCGGACATTTATTTATAGTATCTCCATCTGCTATAGCTTGCGCGTAGGGTTTGCAGCCCGGATAGCCGCACTGCCCGCACTGAGTTTGGGGAAGCAAGCTGTCAATTTGCTCAATAATTGGGTCACCCACTACCTTAAACTTAATAGCGGCAAACCCCAGTATTCCTCCAAAGATAACAGAGAGGCCAGCTAAAGCTAATAGTGCTGAATATAAGGGGTTCTGAATAATAATATCGTACATACTGCTCCCTATACTAGCCCGCTAAAGCCCATAAATGCTAAAGACATAAGCCCAGCCGTAATCATGGCTATAGCGGCACCTTTAAACGGTTCGGGAACGTCAGCTACAGTAAGTCGCTCCCTCATTGCTGAAAATAATATCAGGACTAAAGAAAAGCCTATTGCCGCGCCGAAACCATATAGAGTCGACTGCGATAACGTATGTGCCTTAGTGGTGTTTTGAAGCGCAACTCCCAATACAGCACAATTAGTGGTAATTAGCGGTAAAAATACCCCAAGCACTCGATAAAGTAATGGGCTGCTTTTCTCGATAAACATTTTTGTAAACTGAACCACAACGGCAATGACCAAGATAAACGAAATAGTTTTAAGATACTCCAGATTCAGTGGTATCAGTATCCAAGTGTTTACCATATAGCTCGACATTGCCGCAATTGTTAGCACAAAGGTTGTCGCCCCAGCCATACCAATTGCTGTTTCAAGCTTGCTTGATACGCCCATAAAAGGGCACAGCCCCAAAAACTGTACTAAAACAAAATTGTTTACAAATATAGCGCTAATTAGAATAACCGCAAATTCTTGCATATTGTCTCATCTCAAGAGGTTAGACATTGTAACTGTTTGGGTAGACCAATAAGAATAAAATAATAATTTTTCTAACGCATTAAGCCATAAGTCATAGTTATTGTTATTTTATGTAATTCTTTGCCCTGGTTTGGCTCCATTGTCTGGTGATAATAGATAAATTCCATCATCATCGCCAGCTGCGAGAGCCATGCCTTCAGATATACCGAATCGCATTTTCCGTGGTGCTAAATTTGCGACTACAACCGTCAATCTGCCTTCGAGATCTTTGGGTTCATAAGATGATCGTATTCCAGAGAAAATGCTTTTTGTCTCACTGCCAATGTTTACTAAGAGATGAAGAAGCTTGTCAGCCCCTTCGACGTACTCCGCTTTAGTTATAAGCGCTACTCTCAAGTCAATCTTCATAAAGTCATCAAAGTTGATTTCGTCTGCTATTGACTCCATCGATTCAGATTCAAGGCTTTTTTTTGAAGTCATATGCTGCGATACCTTTGTCTGTTGATTTTGTTGAGCGACAATAAGTTCGTTATTTTTTTCAAGCATAGAGTCTATTTGTACTTGCTCAACTCTTTGCATCAGAGGTTTGAATTTATTAATTTTATGGTTAGCTAGGGGTCGAGACAAGCCATCCCAGGTAAGCTCATCATTGAGAAATTCCTCAACAGTTTTGGCTGTGGTTGGAAGAACAGGCTTAAGATAAATGATGAGCACTCTGAATAGGTTAATGCCAAGAGAGCAAATGTCTAATACAGCTTGTTTTTGACCATCAAGCTTAACTAGCTTCCATGGCTCCTTAAAAGCGATGTATTCATTGACTGCATCTGCTTGAGCCATTATTTCCCTCATAGCCTTACCAAATTCACGATTTTCATAATGGTCAGCAATGGTTTCAGCGGCACCAGTCACCTGAACCCAAAGTTTTTGATCTTCGACTGAAGCGGAAAGAAGTCCATTATTTCCTTTGGTTATAAAGTTTGAACAGCGGCTAGCTATGTTAACTATTTTCCCCACTAGATCGCTGTTAACTTTTTGTAGAT
>ENA-OSJC01001078-OSJC01001078.1-marine-metagenome-genome-assembly--contig:-NODE-1078-length-23427-cov-14.072163_pt1 | contig 23427 bp, 25 predicted proteins | sample MGYA00237885_ERZ534234 | MGnify/ENA primary metagenome ERZ534234 (study PRJEB26413, sample SAMN06343907) | marine metagenome | isolation source: coastal waters | place: Atlantic Ocean: West Antarctic... | reverse complement strand
AAATTAATCTCTCGAGAGCATAAACTACATTTGTCATCGTAAAAGACTGAAATCATGAATTTATTAATCCCTTTTTTACTTCTTTTTAAGTGGGGTCGTACGGGTTTTTAATATAAGGCTGCTGGCATACACCAGTAAAGTGGTAAGGCTTACTCCAACCTCTGATTATTTCAATCTTACCTGTTTTTCTATTTATATTAAGAGAAAATCCAATAGATCCATCCGTATCCATCTCGTCATAACTAACCGTATTTTCGTTTACTTCTAAAAATTGATTCCCATGAATTTTATGAATTAAGGTATTGCCAGCAATCTTTATAATTTCAACAGCAGGTTCGGTTCCACATTTTTTGGAATCTTCACAATAAAGAGCAGATTCTCCTTCGCAAATTAAATCAACATGAATCACTTCGGCTATAACAAAATTGGGAAGTAAAAACAAAAGTGATAGTATTTTTTTCATTTAAATATATAAAACCTTTTAAGATTAATTAAAGAGATATCTAACAAACGAAGCTATACCCAAGATTAAAAAAAGAGCTGCTAAATAGCACAAAGCCATAAAAGGTTTACATTTATGAGCTTGACATCCTTCTTCTTTTTTATTTATTGTCATTGGAAATATTATCTTTTTAATTTATTAACTATATGACTATATTTAAATTAAATAATTCATTCTTTACTTATTTTTTTATAATTACATTGCTAGATTACTTTACAAGCTCAAGAATAATTTAAAAATAAAAGCCGGGGGTAAGCTAACTAAGTTCTTTTAGATAACTTCTACTTTTATTCAATTCATTTGTAATAATAGACGTCGTAAGTGAGGAACCTTCAAAAGATAATTTTTTATATACATCCCCACTTAACCATTTTTCTCCAAAATAAATTTGATCGGCTAACTTAACCTGAGTCAACCAATCATTTTTCAATGGAGAGCTTGATCCAAGTTCGTGTTCAATAATTGCACGTGGTGATACTAATACTTCCCAACCTCTTGATCTTGCTGTAAATGAATAATCTGCATCCGAACAAATGAATTGCATATTTTCATCTAACAATCCAATCTCTTTTACCATATCCACTCTAAGCAACATACATGCCCCATTTGCCCAAGGAGTATAAAAAGGTTCAAGTAACTCATCAGGAGTATCTGGCTGGGAGCCTTCTCCTTGACGATGACGCCCCCAAGGAAATGCTTCTAATCCTCCATACCATGTATTATTACCTTGTTTATCAAAAGCTACAGGTGTAACTATTCCACATTTTGGATTCTTTTCCATTGTTCTAATTAGCACATCAAGACAGTTCGATGAGAGATAGGCATCTTGGTTCATAACCAATATATAATCATACAAATTACTGAAGCAAAATTTTCTTAAACCTTCATTAATCGCTTTAGTGTAAAGAATATTATCATAAGAGTTATCACGAATAAAAATCTCTGTAGCAACTTTCTGGATTGCTAAAGACTTCTTTGCTTTATCTAAAGCATCATAATCTTTGAAGAAGGGAATTATTGCTGGTATTTTTTTCATTTTTTTGATTATAACAAATTTTTATCGCATACAATTTATCGCATAAATTAATTTACATGCTTCAGTAAGTCAGCCTCAAGGTTTTTCAATACGCTATTCCAATCGTTTATTTTTTCTTGTCTGTATAGCCTTGCGGATGGATACCAAGGGCTATCTTCCCTATCTAACATCCATCTAAAGTCTGGCAAATAAGGTAGCAGCAACCACAACTTCTTCCCCATTGCTCCTGCTAGATGAGCAACTGAAGTATCGACTGAGATAATTATATCCATAGCATCAATCAGTGCAGCAGTATCAGAGAAATCATGTAACTCATCTTGATGTTGATATATATGTGGGAAGTTAATTATTGTTTGAGCATCAACTTCTCTTATATCTTTTTGAAGGGAATGGAACTCAAAAGGCAATCTAAGTAAGCTTGAGAATTTTTTGAGTAATAAACTACGATTATGGTCATTTTTGTGGTCTGGATTACCTGCCCACACGATCCCTATTCTTAACCTCGATTGCTTAACTAATCGTTTATTCCATTGTTGTTTTTTAGCTTCATCGACATAAAGGTAAGGTAAAGCTGCAGGAATAGTTTCCACGCTCGTCTTAAATGCTAATGGCAAGCTCACAACTGGACAATAATAATCAAATTCGGGTAGCAATTTTCCGCTTTCAACAAATATGAAATGGCCTTTTAAAGTTGAAGTAAGCTTCATCAACACTAAAGGAACTTCAAGAATAACCTTTGCTCCCAACTGTTCCGCCAAAAGAGCATAACGAATAAATTGAATATAATCACCAAAGCCTTGCTCTATTATGATTAACAAAGTTTTATTAGTTAGTGATTCATTGCCTACCCACACAGGTTTTTTATAAGACCTAAGAGAATTAATATTATGCTTTTGTTTCCATCTCCACTCATAAAGCTGCCACCCTTCTCTGTAATCCCCTCTAAGAAGGAGAAGTGTAGATTTATTGAAGTAGGCATCTGCATAATCAGGGTCGATACTGATGGCATGGTTATAATTAGCAAGGGCTTTATCAAATTGCTTAAGCTCTTGAAATATATTGCCAAGATTGTTGTAAGCATCTAAGTAATCGGGTTTTATCGAAATTGCATGATCGTAACTAACTACCGCTTCATTATGACGATTAAGCTCTTGTAAAGTTTTTCCTTGATTGTAATAAGTCTTTGGATAATCGGGTTTTATCGAAATCGCTTGATCGTAAACAGATAGGGCTTCATCAAATCGTTTAAGTAACTTTAAAACGATGCCTTTATTATTATAAGCATTTAAATGATTTGAGTTTATTTTAATCGCTTGATCGAAGCTACTAAGTGCTTCATCAAAGCGCTTCAATTCTATCAAGGTATTTCCACGATTATAGCAAGCTTGTGCAAATCTTGGTTCAATCATAATTGCTTGGTCGTAACTACTAAGCGCCTCATCAAATCGCTTCAATTCCATTAAAACAATACCTTGATTGTTAAAAGCATCCGCATAGCTTGGTTCAATCGTAATTGCTTGATCGAAACTGCTAAGAGCCTCATCAAAGCGTTTAAGCTCTTTTAAAACAATTCCTTGATTACATTGGGTGCGTGCATCATTTGAATTGATCTTTAATGCTTTAGATAAATACTTAATAGCTTCTGAATATTTTTTAATCTGAGCAAATAATGAACCCAACAGGCTAAGTGTATCAAAATGACCTGGTTGTATAAGTAATATTTCTTCGTAGATTTCTTGCGCTTCAACAAAATTATTTTGCTGATGAAATGCCTTACCTTTTTTTACTAAAGAAGCTATTCGGTCTAATTTACTCATTTTCTTTAGAAATTTCATCCATGCTGTTCTCACAATAAATTTATCTTATATTTTAACAAAAATAAAACTATATAATTAAAATAGTTGATAATTTAAATACAAGGGGATGATATGGATTGGCTTTATCTTGGATTAGGGACGGCATTTGGAACAAGCCTTATTGGCTCAAGTTTTTTAACAAATATTTTATTGGCTTGGCTAATATGGGAGTTAAGGAAATTTAGAAGGGAGAGGGAAGATGATTTTTAACACTACCTTTAACATTATTCTGTCATGGATATTAATTTACATGCTTCAGTAAGTCAGCCTCAAGGTTTTTCAATACGCTATTCCAATCGTTTATTTTTTCTTGTCTGTATAGCCTTGCGGATGGATACCAAGGGCTATCTTCCCTATCTAACATCCATCTAAAGTCTGGCAAATAAGGTAGCAGCAACCACAACTTCTTCCCCATTGCTCCTGCTAGATGAGCAACTGAAGTATCGACTGAGATAATTATATCCATAGCATCAATCAGTGCAGCAGTATCAGAGAAATCATGTAACTCATCTTGATGTTGATATATATGTGGGAAGTTAATTATTGTTTGAGCATCAACTTCTCTTATATCTTTTTGAAGGGAATGGAACTCAAAAGGCAATCTAAGTAAGCTTGAGAATTTTTTGAGTAATAAACTACGATTATGGTCATTTTTGTGGTCTGGATTACCTGCCCACACGATCCCTATTCTTAACCTCGATTGCTTAACTAATCGTTTATTCCATTGTTGTTTTTTAGCTTCATCGACATAAAGGTAAGGTAAAGCTGCAGGAATAGTTTCCACGCTCGTCTTAAATGCTAATGGCAAGCTCACAACTGGACAATAATAATCAAATTCGGGTAGCAATTTTCCGCTTTCAACAAATATGAAATGGCCTTTTAAAGTTGAAGTAAGCTTCATCAACACTAAAGGAACTTCAAGAATAACCTTTGCTCCCAACTGTTCCGCCAAAAGAGCATAACGAATAAATTGAATATAATCACCAAAGCCTTGCTCTATTATGATTAACAAAGTTTTATTAGTTAGTGATTCATTGCCTACCCACACAGGTTTTTTATAAGACCTAAGAGAATTAATATTATGCTTTTGTTTCCATCTCCACTCATAAAGCTGCCACCCTTCTCTGTAATCCCCTCTAAGAAGGAGAAGTGTAGATTTATTGAAGTAGGCATCTGCATAATCAGGGTCGATACTGATGGCATGGTTATAATTAGCAAGGGCTTTATCAAATTGCTTAAGCTCTTTTAAGATATTGCTTCTATTATTGTAAGCCTCAGGGTAATCTGGTCTAATGGCAATCGCTTGATCGTAACTACTAAGTGCTTCATCAAAGCGTTTAAGCAATTTTAAAGTATTACCACGATTATTGTATGCCTGAGTATGTTCTGGATTAACGATAATTGCTTGGTCGAAACTGCTAAGCGCCTCATCAAAGCGTTTAAGCTCCATTAAGGTATTGCCACGATTGTAGTGAGCATCTCCGTTCTCTGGGTTAATTGTAATCGCTTGGTCGAAACTGCTAAGCGCCTCATCAAAGCGTTTAAGCTCCATTAAGGTATTGCCACGATTGTAGTGAGCATCTCCGTAATCTGTGTTAATAGCAATCGCTTGGTCGTAACAACTAAGCGCCTCATCAAATCGTTTAAGCTCCATTAAGGTATTGCCACGATTGTAGTGAGCATCTCCGTAATCTGGGTTAATAGCAATCGCTTGATCGAAACTGCTAAGAGCCTCATCAAAAAACCTGAGTTCTTTTAAAGAAATACCTCGATTACTATAAGTGCCTGGATGATTAGGGTTAATTTTTAATGCATTAGATAAGAGCTTAACAGACTGTGAATATTTTTTAATTTGAGCAAATAAGACACCTAACAATTGTAATGCATCAAAATGGTCAGGTTCTGAATTTAATATCTGCTCATAAATGACTTGAGCTTCTTCAAGATTACCTTGCTGATGAAGTGACATACCTTTTTTTACTAAAGAAGCTACTTGAGTTTTTGTAAGTTCTAAATTGTCTGTACTAGTTATTTTTGGTGGATGAGACATACTTGAATTTTAACTTAATATAATATCTAAATCTAACAATTATCTAATTACTCAAACAACTATAGATTAATCACTACTAACCCAATAATAATTGAAAAAAGTAAACCCCATCCAATTCTATCTATATATTTCTTGAGTATAAAATCAATTCTATCTCCAAATAATTTAACCAAAATTGCTATCAAAAAGAACCTTGACCCTCGGCCTATTACTGAACCAATAACAAAAGGTAAAAAAGCCATATTTAACGCACCGGCTGCGATGGTAAATACCTTGTAAGGAATAGGAGAAAATCCAGCTATTAGTATTGCCCAAAATCCCCAATCATTGAACCAATTAACTGCATCTTGATAAGCAATTATATACCCAAGCTGCTCTATAAGCGGCTCAATATACTCGAATAAAAATTTACCAATGAAATATCCTAGAGCTCCTCCCAATACAGATCCGATTGTCGTTAAGAGTGCAAATCTCCATACTCTCTTAGGTCTTGCCAAGCACATAGGTGCCAACATAACATCTGGTGGAATTGGAAAAAATGATGATTCAGCAAAACTTAAAGCAAACAGATAATAGCTCGCCTTTGCATGGCCAGCTAACTGCAAAGTATATTTATAAAGTTTATGTAGTATGTTCATTTTTTTAAAATTAAAAGATAATAACTCCTTATTTATTACCTCTTATTAAAAAATATAAACCAATAATTAAAAGGAATATTTGCTCGCTCATAAATAATTTAGGGGTAATGAGCCAGTCCCGATGGGCCAAGCCTAAAGCAACAGTCATAATAATAACAATTAATGTTGCTCCAAATCTTGTTATAAGCTCGCCTAAATAATTTTTTATAAAACCGCCCAAGATTAACAGTATTCCTGCAGTTAGTTCTGATATAGCCACAAATGAGGCCAAATTTTCAGAAAACCCAAAATAATCAATCAATTTTTGTGGTGGTAAAGGAAATTTTCCGTATCCATGAAAAAAAAATGAAACTCCCAATCCTACTCTTAATAACCATGGGGTAATAAAAGTGAAATTATTAAAAATTTGATCAATTTTTTTATTTAGGCATTCCATTTTGTCTTCCTTACATTAATGATAAAGAACTATTTATACAACACTCTTAATTTTTATCCAACTTTTTTTTAATATCTCATCAATCTATAGTAGAATATCGCTCTTCTAGCACGACCCCATCGTCTAGAGGCCTAGGACACCTGGTTTTCATCCAGGCAACAGGGGTTCGACTCCCCTTGGGGTCGCCAACTTATTTATTTGCCATATAAATAAAATCAACAGCCTCTTGTGACATCTAGTTTTGACTGCTCAACAGATTTTATAAGTAAACAGTTTGGAAAATAAATTCTTGTCCTATCTTTTATTAAATTCTAATGCTAAAAAAATCTCTAATTTTTAAAAAATAAAAAATAAATAAACGGTTAAAATGCTTAAAATAAGAGAAGCACAATAAAACAAGAAATAAAGGGTAAGATATTTTTTTTGCTTCCAATATCTTTCTGAATGTATCGACCACCCCGCGATGACATTCATACAAACTATTTGTTAATCCCCCATCACCATAATCACGTTTGTAGCTATATGCCAATTCCAGATCTATATAGGAGATAAGGTGATTGTTTAAAATTATCAATAACCACAACAAATAATCTTCGGCATTCCTCTTACTAAATAAAAATCGATATGGTATGTCTCGTTTTAGCATTACTGATCTCGTTGGAAGGCGATTAGATATAAACATGCTAAATTTACTAACTACCCGAATATCAAAACTATTAGTGACTGGGTGTAAATGGCTTCGACTTTTAGAGTAAACAGATTTATGACCACTTAACGTAATTTCTGGGTGACTTTTCATATAGTCGTATTGAATACGTAACTTTTCTGGGTGCCATGAATCATCAGCATCTAAGAAAGCTATATAATCTCCATCCGCACAATCCCATCCAGCATTTCTAGCACCTGAGGGGCCAGAATTTTTCTCAAGAAAAATCAGGGTACAATTTATTTTTTCAAAAATTACATTCGATTCTCTTATACGTTCAATTACAGTTTTAGTTTTGCCATTATCTTCACTTCCATCGTCAATCAGAATTAATTCACAAGGTAAAACCGTTTGAGAAATAACAGAGTCAACAGCTTTATCAATCGTGTCAGAGCAACAATAGCATGGGATTACAACTGAAACTGGAATTATATTTTTCTTCATAAATAAAAGTCGTATTAAACTGGAACCAGAATCCAACCTGTTGGTATAATATTTTTATGGTTGAATATCTGGCTTCTATTCCATAAACTGGGTGCAATCACCATCTTTTTTTTGTTCTGATTAAGATAAGCTCCCCACCAACTAAAGGTACTGTTAGATATAATATTGTGATGACAATTTGACATTAAGAAAAGCTCTTCAGATGCTGACAAAGAGCCTCTATTTCTTCCTAACATATCAGAAATAAAGATTGTATTAGCCTTCCATGTAAGATTGTTCTTTACCCATTCTATGTCATCAGAGAACACAATCAGGGTCACATCATTAAATTCTAATTCTAAGCGGTTGATTGCCTCATAAAAGTAATCTGGAGAGCATATATCACGCAATACTTTGTTTCTGGGATTGTTAACATAGTCTCCCCTTCTTACATGAACAGACACAGAGCATCGCTCTTTATTGATTAGATTACATATGTCTAAACAATTTGTAAGCAAGCTCCTATTAAGTGTAAATTCTTGACACAATTGATCGCTTACTTGGCTAAAGTATTGACTTGATTGAAAATAACCATCTAAATAAACATCGCCTTTTAATGCCATGATCTCTGGATGCCAGTCATGGTAGTACCTCTTAAGAACCTTCTGATTAAAAATTCTTTTGATACTTGACAAAGCTCCATATGGAGTTCGGAATGACTCAACCTCATCTGCACTTGCTATCTGGGCTTGAATATTAAAATTCATGACCTCATGCCCAGAGGGGGAAGCTGAATAACCAAAATAACTTTGGTTTATAAGATCTATTTTCATAACATCTTGATTTTTTATTGCTAGCGAATAGCCGACTGCATATTGAAAAAGTTGATTTCCAAGGCCTCCATTTAATCTAACAATAATCAATTTAAACGCGGTACTTTTTGAATTTATGTAAGATAAACTCATAAATAAGAGCCCAAGCACAGAAAAATAAACTATTTCCATTAATTCTTTTAAGGACGAATCGGTGGGCTCTTATATTTGCACGAATTGATTTAGCATCTAAATTTTGTGTAGGAGGCGTCAATAAGGAAGCATTACAATTAGGCACAATGTACATCTTTTGTCCTAATTGACTTCTCTTAATTGATTGTAAAACATCCTCACCAAAAGCTTTGCCGCTAAAGGGATAATAATCTTGGGTAATTATATCTTTTTTAAAGCTGAGAGAGCAACCTCCAGGCAGCCAAGAAACCTCATAGAGCTTATCTTCTTCAATCAAAGATACATCTACCCCATAAGCTAAACCAATTTTAGAAATTGTCCCCATCTTCCTCTCACCCCAAGGTGCCATACATATAAGCGTGTCATATAAATTCTTAAAAAGACCTTTCATGCCACTCTTAAATTTAACGACTCTTTCCCCAGTTGCTAGATCATAAAATATGGGACCTAATACATTCCCAGGCCCTAGAATAGCTATTTTTTTATAGAAATGTTGCAAACATAAATGATCATAATAAACGTCGTCATCTGACTGCATTACAATTTCACATGAGCAGTGTCCATATGCAAAAAGTCTCTGTTTAACCTGCCCCATGTCAGTTGAGTTGACTATTTTGATTGATGTATTATTGCTAATAATTGGCTCAATAGAAACTCCAGGAGGCAGGGATATGACAATCTCATTGGGAATAAACTTACCGTTGATTAATGAATCAACTGTGATGAAAAGTTGATCGCCTCCAAGAGATGCTATTACAACTGATACTGGTAGAACGTTCATTTACTTGATCCAGAGGAAAGAATATGATTGAACATTTTAGAAATTAAGATTTGCCCATCAGATTTAAATTTTCTAATTTTAATTAAGTCACCCGAGCTGAAATCGAGCTTTGGAGAATTTGCCTTGTTAGAATTTTTTGAAGATCCTAAAGTAGTAAAGTTTTCATGAAACTTATCAACATCAATTCCAACATCCTTTAAAAGAAAAGATATTTTTGGAGTATTAGACTCAAAAAATTTAAATGGGGTCTCCATTAATATACACATGCAAACTATATGATATCGGCCTGTAATAACTAATTCAAATGTATTAAGGAGCTTTAAAAAATCAATATGTGTAGTTTTAGTAACCTGACCATTTAAGGAATTAACATTAAAAACTTCCTTAAAGATATGTATGATTTTTCTTATTTTTGAGGATTGATGATAGTTCTGGTCAATATTATTTATTGAAATAAATGTCATCCTATCCTGCTTCATTTCTTCTCTAGAAATCAATCTAAGTGATCCGTAGCCATCTGATATAGCTGAGCCAGACCGAAGTACTTTTTCTCTTAGTGGAAATGGTTCCCAGAAAGCCAAGTCTGGGCAATAGAATGTTTTAATATGACTAAGCTCCAGCAGCTTCTTGGATGCTTTATCCCTAACAAACAAATAATCAACTTCTCTTAACTTAGAAATACTTTCTTGGCTCAGGTTAAACAGAGTGGCATTTATAAGAGCAACAGTTACACCATACGATTTTGCAAACGTTATAACATTTAATAAGGATTGAACATGAGGGAAATTACCATGTAAAGTTCCCTCGCCGTTAATAATCAATAAGTCAGTTTGAAGTAATTTTCTTTTGATATCTTCATCTAAATCCCACCTCAACATCAATTTTAAATAACAAATGTCTTTAAAACCACGAACAAACAAATTACGATCAATTGCATTCATCACCCTTGAGCAACCATGGTGGTTTTCACTTCTAGTGTCATTCAGAACTAAAATTTTCACTTAATCTCCTCCAAAAATTCTCATCATCCTGAAGAGTATGGAATTTTTTTAAAATATACTCTTCATTTATCATCAAAGAGTCTTTACTTACCATGCGTGCATCATCTAAAATATCTACATCGCCTTCTAAAACAGCAACAAAAAGCTTAGGTAGATTTATCCATTCTAGCCTAAGAATTGCAGAGCTTTTATTATAAATGACACCCCTAAAAGTATTCATATTAGAAATTTGAATGGGGTAATCAAACGAGGAAGTATCAGAAGGATGGGGTCTTATAACTAAATTATTTCCAAAAATACGTTCCACTTCGGTTAAAAATAATCTATCAGATCTATCGCCATTAAGTAGCACCAGATATTGAGAAGTGTCAGAGAATTTGAATCTCTTTTGTCCAGGCACTCTAAGCAAACTATTGTAGTTAGATAAAATTAAATTTTCAGTAGGGATGAATTTACTAATTAATTCAAGGTGATACTGAGAGGGGGCAATTAAATAAAGATAGTTGCTTTTCGATATTTTCTTTAAAAAAATCTTATCTATCTTTGATAATGGCTTCATAGTGTGAAGGAAATAAACAACCTTAGAGTTAAAATTTTTAACAAGCATATGAAAAATAAAATCCCTACCATTAAACTCTATAACCTTAAAAAAAATCCCCTTATTACTTGATATTATCTTTTTGTAGGAAACATAAAAAAATATAGTCTCATAAAGTCCAAGCTTTAATTGTCGGAAATATCGAACATAAAAAGCAAAAATAGACGGAAGGTTGAATAGAAAATATTTTGTTTTTGCAAAACCAAAGAGATTAATCAAGTTACCTGCTACTATCAGTTTTTTAAATGGAACTCTAAATCCATCTGAGTTATGGATATATATATTCCTAAAAAAATTTCTTCGTGAAGTTTGGCCTTTAAAGCCAAAAATTAATTGCTTCTCAGGTGGTAATGTATCGAATGCTGTTGTAATTAAGTATTTATCCATGCCAATCCCTATATGCAGCATTAATTCTAAATGCTAAATTATTATTTTTAACTAAGTCAATACCTCTAAATTACCCCTCTATTTCTGCACACTTAATTAACAGTTTCTTTCCGTCACGAGTTCTAATAAATGCATTAGGGTATGGATCACCAAGCATCCTAATTTTATTGTACAAATATATTGCATCCATATTTGAAATTTCCTCAATGGTTAGCTCGCTTAATTCTGGACTTCTTCTTCTGTGGTGTGTAGCCAATGAATGGTCCTGCTTCTGTGGTTTGAAAACCCCTAACAGAATTTCTTTCGTCATTTCAAAACCAATATCTTCTAATTGACTAAAGATTTCATCTATAGAACCTCTTAAACTCAAATCCCCAGTCGCTAAAATATCGCCTGCGTCTAATTCATTTGTCATCTTAAAAATAGTGGCTTTCGAATCCAATACTCCATCTATTATCTGATTTTGTATTGGGCTCCCACCTCTATATTTAGGCAGTGCTGATGGGTGCAGCATTAAACAATTATATTTTTCAGTAATATTATTTGGTATTATAGAACTCCAACCATAAAATAAAATTATATCTGGGGCGAAGCTTTCAAGCTCAAAAGAATCAAAATCTTTTTCATTGCAAACAATCTCGAAGTTAAATTCTGGCAGTGAAATATTGAGCCTGTCGTATGTCTTCAAGGCCCAATCACGGTAACCAACACACAGTATTCTCATCTAAAAATCCTTATCACCTCATATGCTTCAGCAAAATCAAAACCTGACTGCATACCTCTGTATCTTGCTAGTGTTTCTATTCCAATACTAGATCTAGGAAATGGAAATTCTCCCATTTCTGAATGATAGAAAGCCATAGCATCTTGCTTATTTTTTATATCCTCAGAAGTCATTTCTTCAAAAAAATTTGGTGAAAAGTATTTACTAAAGTTCCATTCAGAAGAACTCAAAACCTCATATGAAAGGACGGTTTCAACCTTCCGTTTAGGGAGAGGTCTTGTCGCAATTAATGTCGATTTATTAACTATCTTATGGTCTTGATTAAGATCATTTGCTGAATGTGTAAGAATTATATTAGGCTTAAATTTGTCAATTGCCTTTTCTATAATTTTATTAATTTCCAACAGAGGGGCTTGATCAAGCTTCCCACATGGAAAATTATTAAACTCAACATCTGAGACTCCGAGTTTTTTTAAGGCATTAATAGCCATATTCTGACGGTTTACAAGAGCGCTATTTGCATCAGCTGAGTCTGGATCATCGAATCTTGATGTTGAGCCTTCAGCAATAAAAATAATCTTAAAAATTTTTGAGTTTCGATATTTTGATATAAATCCGCCACACCCTAAAATATCATCATCAGGATGAGCAGCAATAATAAGAATATGATCTTTTTTCAATTGAGTCTCAATCCGTGTGGGTGAAATTCATTAGTTAGATACTTAGTTTTTGCTTGCTTCATCATCATATCATTTCCATAGCTAATAATTTCTAGTCTTTTTTTATTGCTCATACTTTGATCATGCGTTCTATAGGAGAATAGAGGTTTATCTATATGGACCCCAATCACTCCAGCTATGATCATCTTTACTACTAATTCATAATTTTCTAGTCCACAATTTTTTATATCTTCACTGTATGGCCCACAATCTAAAATTAAATTTTTAGGAAATATCGTACCTGTAGCTAAAAAATCTCCACGCTCTAAAATCTCAGATACTGAAAAATCTGGCAAAAGCATAGTTTTTAAGATTTTTGAATTATAGTTCATCAAATCATAATTGCCATAATAAAAATTATTATGATTTTGGAGGTGATGAGAAATATTTTTTAAAAAATCACTTTTCAACGCATCATCAGAATCTACTCTACAAACAAATCGTCCCTTTGCTTTATGAATTCCAAAATTTGCAGCTGCCTCTACTCCAGTATTCGCTTGAAAATAAATTCTAGCTTTATTCTCATACTTCGATAATAAGTTTCTAGTATTATCGAAACTGCCATCATCAATCACAATCAATTCTAAAGTTATACTAGACTTTTCTTGATTTAAAATACTATCAAGACATTTTTCAATATATAGCTCGCTATTATGCGCTGTTACCACAAAGGAAATATCAATCATTTTTGGAATACAAGTCCCCAGACTTGATGTAATCTCCACTAACAATATCCCTTGAAACACTCATTCCGATGATTGATTCTAATTCTAACAAATCCATCGCATCTTCTGGGCACGGCCTTAATGGATAAAAATCATTCTGCACGACTTCATCGCCTTTTCTTAAAGTCCTCGAAGCCCTCATAGCTCTTCTCTGTAAAATAACAGTTTCAGCCTCATTTTCTTCAACTTTTTTAATCTGCGATCCAAGTGAAAGTTCAAGCTCTCTTGTTCTATCGACCATTTCTTTCCATGAATCTGGATTCATCGAAAATGCATGGTCAGGACCAACCCTTTCATTAGAGTCAGTGAAATGCTTCTCAATCGCCCTAGCTCCGAGAGTAACTGCTCCTAATACAGTCGAATGTCCAGGTGTATGGTCACTTAGACCAAGACAAATTTCTGGAAATAATTCAGCGTATAGCTTTAAGACATTAAGATTAATATATTTAAAATTTTCTAGACTTGCAGTGTAATTAGTATTGCATTGCATAACGCAAAGATTAGGGTTTATGCTAATCGCTAAATTAACAGCTTTCAAAACATCGCTTTTGGAAGATGCTCCTGTCGCTATAAAATAAGGTTTGTTTTTGCTTGCTACCTTCTTTATCATTTCCGGCCAATTTATATCACCTGATCCGATTTTATAAGCTGGCACATGGTCGTCTAAATAATCAACTACCTCAAGAGAATATGGCGTGGTGAAGAATGCGATTTTTGCTTTGTTACAAGTGTCTACGAGAGTCTCAGTCCAGTTCAAATTTACACTAGCATCATCGTAAACTTCATAAACGCTTTTTTTCCAATTAGCTTGATGTGATTGCTGACCTCCTAATGACTGAAACCCATAATTAGAAACAATTGTACCTGCTTGAAAGTGTTGAAATTTAGCAGCATCTGCTCCAGCTTCAGCTGCCAGATATATTAATTCTTTAGCTCTCTCCAGATCTCCATCATGGTTAGCTGCGACATCTGCTATAAAATAAGTTGAGCTGGATTTGTTTATAGTCTTACCGTTTATTTCCATTATTAACCTCTGCTTATCTTGTATTGTTCAGCAACACTTTTTACTTCCTGATGTGTTGTTGGCATTGATATACCTAAAAGCTTCTCTATCTTATTGCAATTCATTAGCATACTTTTGGGTCGTTTGACGTTTGAATGGTTCGAATCCTCTGACGAAACTATACTAACTAAGCTTGTCTGCAAGTCTAATTCTTTAGCAAAAGACAGAATAAATTCAGCCTTTGATATTCCGCCTGCAGAGCCCAAATTATACACCCCCTCAGGCCTCAGATCGACAATCTTTGACATATACTGGGCTAATGAATCTAATGAAAGTGGATTAAATAAAATGTCATTAAATGCATTAATAGGTTGTCCTGATAACAAGCTGTTATAAATCCAGTCTGTAAAACCTGTATTAGGGCAATTATTGTTAAGGCCAAAAAAATTAGTTCGAAGCACTACAGAGCTAACGTCTCTGGCGTATAGATCTCCAATAAGTTTAGAGAAAGCATAGTAATTTTTAAGAACAACCTCTTCTTCCAAGCTAGCAGATGAGTTATCGTAAACATGATCTGTTGAGATTTGGATTAAATATGTATCGAGCTTGTTCTTTTTTATACAACTCGTGATATTAAATACAACTTTTGAATTCAGCGAATATGCTTTTTCTGGCTGAACCTCACAACCGTTTACATCTGTAAAGCCTATACAATTTATTATAACGCTAGGAAGGTAATTTAGAAGTGATTCTTCAACTTGGGAATAATCCGTAGCATCAAGAACTAACTGACTTTTTTTACTGTATCCATGTGAAATTACATCGTAATTAGAATTTTGAAAATGGGAATTAAGAGAGGATCCAAGATACCCACTCGCACCAAGTATCATTAACTTTTTATTCATCCAAAAAATTCACTAGGATCTTTAAAATATTAAAGATTACAGAGCTCCTGAATATTTTTTCTAGGCATCTTTTTACTAACGCCTCTCGCTGGCATAATGGCAATTTTCATTCTAGTCTTTATTCCTTCGTAAAGTGGTAAAAATAGTGTGAATCTGATAATTTTTTCTCGTGTTGAAGCTTGAATCCATTCCGACTAAATTCATATTTATAAAATCTAGGGTAGTTATGTCGTTCTGGCTGAATGACAAGTAATATATTTTTACTGGAAACGCGACACATTTCTTTAACAATGTCATACGAGGGATGAACAAGTTCAATTGTGGCACCGATTGTATAAACACAATCATATGAATTCAGCCTTGTTTCACTTAGAAATCTTTGAAAGAAGTCTTGTTTAATTTTGGTTATAGAGTAAGTGGCTGCGAATAATTTTTTAAAATTTGCCAGCGAAGAGCTCATCACGTCCACACCATTTAAATTTTCATAACCAAGTTCATGAATGGCATGTAAATGCCTTCCAGAATTACATCCAAGATCAAGTATAGACTCTTCTAAATTTATATTTTTGGATAAGTAGTCCAAAAAGTAATTATCTATACCATCACGAAGCTCAACAAAGCCAGCGGGATCTCTATATTCACCCTTGTCGCCAAAGTACCAACTTTTTGCGTCAATTATTGTTGGATAAAAATATATGATTTTACTCCAATCGAACCTTGTTTTTTTAGAGCCTGTAATTTTATCGTACACTCTATTATTTACTAATAGATTGAACAAAAATCTAGGGCATAAAAATGTATTAATAATTTGTTTTAGAATTACCATTTACAATCCTTCTTAACAGTCTGTAAGTTCTTTTCAGGCCAGCAAAAAAACTCTTATCTCTTGTATAAAATTTCTGGTCGCTCTTGTAGTTGACAAAGTCATGGTGCTTGGTGTAATCGGAAGTAAATCTAAAATGCAGATGCAGCCTTTTAGAAACAGAATAAGGTTTATGTATTATTTTTGGATCAATAAAAACAACATCACCTGCTTTAGCACTAAGAATGTTGAAATTCGAATCCTTAATATCATCTCCAAAATATATCGAGTCTGCTTTATGTAAATCGCAAGACTTATTAAAAAATCTCATGCCAGATTCGGCATAAAGGTATATGTTGCAAAGTATATCAGAGTCTTCATCACTGAAATGCTGATCTCGATGCCAGGGACCCTTATAACTAAATTTTCCAGTAACGTGAGCTCTATATAATTTTAATGAAACGGGCTTGCCCCTAAGTAACTTTTCTGAATTTTCAATAATTTTCATTTTAAATAAAATTGAGGAAGCTCTCTTTGGTAATTTGCCTACAAAATCTTCAATAGTAGCTACATTTACCCCTCCGCAAATAAAATATGGGAAGTCATCATAGCAACGTACTTTTATATCTGCATCCACACTCTTGCTATTATCATAAAGGCTAGTAAATACATCTCTCAGATACTTCAACTCCTCAGTTGTTAGAATGTTTTTAAAGATTACGTACCCTCTCTCCGAGTATTCTTTTAAAATTTTTTTATCTACTAGATTCATAATTTGAATACTTTATCAAACAGAGCAGAATCAATCGGATCATGGCTTACTAGAATTACCTTTCCTGAATATAATTTTTTTAAACTATTCAATATTCGAAGTTGACTTGCTTTATCAAGTGCACTTAAAGATTCATCCAAAATCATTATTGGTCTATTTTTATAAATTGTTCTAGCTAAAGTTATCCGTTGTTGCTGACCACCTGATAAATTATGACCTCGATCACTTAATACGGTATGAATTCCTTCAGGTAATTCAGATATATAAGGTTTTAGATCTGATATAACTAGTGCCTTCTCTAACCTTTTCTCATCTAGATCAATATGTGAGGAATCGAAAAGAATATTATTAATTATAGAATCATTTAACAAAGTAGCTGATTGACTGTTAAATGCGAATAGATTTAATTTTTGAATTTCAGCTTCTTTAATTTTCTTAAGATTAAGGGTATATCGACCATCTGCCTCTATTAACCCAACAAGGCAAGACAAGAATAAACTCTTTCCAAAACCACTTTCAGCTGTGATGAGTGCCATTTTATCTCGTAAACCGAGCTCAATACTCATTCCTCCCATTTTTTTCTTACCAATCACTAAGCTTTTCAGATGATATGAAAAACTCTTAACCTCCTCGTCATTGGTCGAATTATTTATGTCTAAAAAGTCGGCAACGACCAGATTTTTTTGATAGCTTTCAAGTATTCCATCAATGGACTTTTTATGAATCACTATTTGCTGGAGTGATGTAATAATTTTGCTAAATGAAGGAAAAAGCCTAAAAAGGGCAGCCAGAATTAAAATCAAATTTTCATAAAAAAACTGGCTGCCATAATAAAAATCTACGAAAATATAAATAAAAAAGATAGTTAAAACTTCATATGTATATTTTGATAGGGGCCTTATATAATTTTCCATCGCATGTGACTTTGCCACTTCATGATTAGGTTGGTCATATTGCTTTAAGAAGTATTCTTCTGCTTTGTAAATTTTAACTTCTTTGAATAAATTATAAATCCCCTGAATAATTGAAACCCTCTCTCTTTCTGCCTGGACTCTAATAGAGCCAATTGAATATAACTTCTTCTTTGTATATGTGAACACCAAGAAACCAACAAATACAAAAAAAATAAGAAATATATATAAAGTAGGGTTACGTGAACCTATAAATAGAAAGATGGAAATAAAAACAACCAGCTCAATTGCAATGTCAACTAAATGCATTAAGGATGAAACAAAGTGACCTGTTTCCGAAACAACATTTCTTGAAACTTTTGCGAATGATAGTTGGCGAAAATCTGAAAATTTCTTTTTTAGATATTCCCTTAGAAGAAATCTCGACAGCTTTTCTTGAACAAAAAACATCAATTTGTATTTTTGCTTGCCAGTAAAAAATACTATAATATTTTTGATAAAAATAAAGACTAAAAAAATAGCAATTGCTAATAATAATGTATCTTCACTTCCCTTCTGGATACCGAAAAATTTGTCCAGAATACTTCCAAACGAACCGTCCTGAGCAAGTTTTAACAATGGAACCAGAAGAGCAATACTTAAAAAATCTAGTACTACAATAATAAATGATGCAATTATGAGAGAAATTGCTTTCTTTCTTCCAAGCAAGGAAAAACTTATGGTTATGACATCTTTTAATTTTTTATCTAAAATATTCATTGCTTTTCCACTTTTCACTTTTCACTTAAGGCCATAGCTTTTTCAAATTGTTAGTTTAAATTAAAAACTTCTTCCTGTAGTGTTTTAATTTCTGATCTTAGTTAATTTAATATAAAGCATAGTAAATATTAAAAATATTAGACATGTATAATAAATACATATGGTAAGGTTTGGTACAAGGCTTTATAGTAAATTTAGCCGAATCAATACAAACGTAATCGAACATGAAATACTCAATATCCCTTATAAAATAAGCCTTTTGAACTAAGTGGAATGTTAGCGAATTAACTTTACACACTCCTTGGGGTGCTAATTTAAATTAAATGCAACTTTTACTATACTTATTGGCTCACAAAAATAAATAAATTTGGACATACACAATGATTAGTTTTTTAATAAAGCTTGCTGAAAAAAAACTTATTCCCGATTTTATGATTAGGCAAGGTATTAGAATCCTGCTTAAAAAAAGAATTCAATCTCTCGTTTCAAATAATCCAGAAGAAAATATTCAGGATAAAATTCAATTTATCAAGAGAATGAATTTATCATCCATAGCAGTCGTGCCCGAATTAGCGAATGAACAGCATTACGAAATCCCTGCAGATTTTTATAATTATTGCTTAGGCAAGCATAAAAAATATAGCTCTTGCTACTGGTCTGATAAAACTAAAAATCTAGATGAAGCCGAGCTATTATCACTTAAGCATTCATCCAAACATGCGAAGCTGACTGATGGTCTTAGTATCTTAGAGCTTGGATGTGGGTGGGGATCGCTAACTTTATGGATGGCAAAACAATACCCCAAAAGTAAAATTACTGCAGTATCTAACTCATCCTCGCAAAGATTACATATACTAGAGCAAGCTAAAAAAAGAAAATTAAAAAATATTTCTGTAATTACAGAGGATATGAATAACTTTAATCCGAAAGCTAGATATGACCGCATTGTTTCTGTTGAAATGATCGAACATATGAGAAACCACAAAAAACTATTTAAAAAAATAGCATCTTGGCTTAAGCCAGATGGGCTATTTTTCATGCATATTTTTGTTCACAAAAGCCAACCCTATTTATTTGAAGTTCAAGAAAACGATGACTGGATGAGCCAATACTTTTTCTCTGGTGGTATGATGCCCTCAGAAGATTTACCATTATTCTTCCAAGACGATTTAAAAATTATTGATCAATGGTCTTGGTCTGGTGTTCATTACGAAATGACTGCAAATGCATGGCTAAAAAATATAGATTTAAATAAAAATAAAGTTATGCCAATATTAAAAAATATTTATGGTAAAAAAGATTCAAAAAAATGGTTTCAACGCTGGCGCATCTTTTTTATGTCTTGTGCTGAATTATGGGGTTATGAAAACGGTAAAGAATGGAAGGTGATTCACTACCTGTTCAAAAAATGATTTCCAAGATAATAAATTTTCTATTGTTTCAATTAATTTGGTTTGTCTGCATCCTAGGCGCTGCAACAAATTCAACTCACGCTACTGTTTCCTTTTCATTGCTTATTATTTTATTTCATTTTTATTTATCAAAAAATAAAAAGAGCGAGTTAAAAATTTTGTTACTAGCAAGCATAATTGGTTTCTTATTTGATGGATTTCTTTTAAAAAGTGAGTTGGTTCTATATGCTGATCATGGATGGTCTTACTCTGTGACTCCTTTATGGATTATCATTTTATGGATGGGCTTCGCAATAACCCTTAATTCAAGTCTCAGCTGGTTAAAGAAAAAATTGAATCTATCTATACTTTTTGGTGCTATAGGTGGCCCATTAGCCTATCTAGCTGGAGAAAAACTTGGGGCAGTTACACTTATGACCCCTGAAAGTTTGATTATAATAGCTATTGGGTGGTCAATCATCACCCCACTCTTAATTTTTGCTTCTAACAAAATATCAAATAATGTTTAGCCTCTATATTTTAATTGTTTGTAACTTATTAGCTTTTGCTTTCTTAGGATGGATTTTAAGTCTATTTACTAAAAACGTAAATCTTGTAGATTCGATGTGGAGCTTATTTTTCTTAGTCACCAGCATTACCTGTTTAGTTTCTTTAGATGTAATTTCAGCCAGGCATTTAGCAATAGCCATAATGGTTTTTATTTGGGCTATTAGATTAACAACTCATCTAACCCAAAGGAACTGGGGTAAACCTGAAGATTCTCGCTATCAAGTTATTAGGATTAATAACGAACCATATTTTAAATACAAAAGCATTTATATAATTTTTGGTTTGCAAGCTATTTGGGCCGCCATAATATCAGCACCACTGATTGCATCATTTATAGATTTAAGGCCCTATTCATTTTTAGATAAAATAGGCTTATTAATAGTATTATTTGGTATTATTTACGAAACAATTGCAGACAAGCAATTAAAAAAATTCTTATCAAAGAAGTCTAACAAAGTTATGGATCAAGGTTTATGGCACTATTCTAGGCATCCTAATTATTTTGGTGAGTTTCTTGTTTGGTGGGGGTTTTATTTAATATCGATTGGAAGTGGATATTGGTTTACTATAATCTCACCAATACTAATGAGTATATTACTATTAAAAGTATCAGGGGCTGAACTACTAGAGTCCACAATAGTCAATAGAAGGCCTGGTTATAAAAATTATATTAAAAATACATCTGCTTTTTTCCCATGGCCTTCGAAAAAATAGTTACTTATAAAAATTTAGGAGTTTATGATAAATGAAATATAACTTTATTCTAACCTTACTGCTTAGTTTCTTTTCTAGTAGTTTAATGGCCGATGAATGGAACTTTGATGTAATTTTAAATGATGAAGTTATTGGAAAACACTCATTCAAACAAGTTGGCAATGAGTCGCATAGCATTGCAAAATTTAAATTTAAATTTATGCTTATGAATTTTTCTTACGAACACGATAGTAAGGAAACATGGAATGAAGATTGTTTAAAATCAATTGTAAGTAAAACTAATGATGATGGTGACCTCTTTAATGTTAGTGGAGGTAAAAGTAACGGTAACTTGAAAGTATCTTCAAATGGTAAAGAAAAGAGCTTGCCAGAATGTATTATGACTTTTGCTTATTGGAACCCTAAAATATTAGATCAAAAGAAGTTAATGAACTCGCAGGATGCTGAATGGCTAGATGTTGCAATTGAAGATTTTGGCATGGAAACAAAAAATGTTCGCGGCCGAGAAATTAACACTCAACATTATACAATTCAAGCCAATAAAGATGGAGATGAAGTGTTTATTATTGATGTTTGGTATGATAATAATATGAGCTTAGTAGGACTAAAATCACCGACACCAATCGGTGATCTTATATATAAACTAATTTAATAAATGGATATAAATGACTGTTATTAAAACATTTTTTTTAACTTTTTTAATTTTTGGATGCACAATGAATACAAACAAAATTGAGCTGGTTGAATCAGTTGATATTGATAAATTCATGGGTGATTGGTATGTCATTGCCAATATCCCAACATTTATTGAAAAAGATGCATTCAACGCAATAGAATCATATAAGCTAAATGATGATGGGACAATTGCTACGACATTTACATTTAATCAAGGCTCTTTTGATGGCCCATTAAAAACTTACAGGCCAAAAGGGTTTGTGATTCCTGAATCAAATAATGCCTTATGGGGTATGCAGTTTATTTGGCCGATTAAAGCTCAATATAAAATTGTATATTTGGATGAGAATTATCAAACAACTATTGTCGCAAGAGATGCTCTTGATTATGTGTGGCTAATGTCAAGAAAGAAAACGATTCCAAAACAGGAGTTAGATAGTCTTATCAATATGATTTCACTGATGGGTTATGATAAAAATAAACTTCAATTCACTAAGCACCGATGAATATATCAATTAAAATACTCAAGTACTTTATTGGTTGGTTCGATAACGCAATCGTTGAAAAAAGCTATCTATCGAAGACCTTCCATAACAAACAAATTGATTGGGCAAGAGCAATCCCCTACTTCTTAATTCATATCTCTATAATCTCTGTATTTTATGTAGGATTTAGTAACTTTGCACTATTAGTCTGCTTTTTAATGTTTACTATTCGGATGTTCGCAATAACCGGGTTTTATCATAGATATTTTTCTCATAAAACATTCAAAACTACTAGAGTTGCTCAATTTATCTTTGCTATTATTGGTGCTTCAGCAGTTCAAAGAGGACCAATATGGTGGGCTGCTCACCATAGAGGGCATCATATGCATTCTGATACTGAAAAAGATCAGCACTCACCTAAGGCACATAGTTTTTTATGGAGTCATACAGGTTGGTTTTTAACAAAAGCTAACTTTATAACTCATACTAAACTTGTAAAAGAATTATCGAGGTTTCCAGAATTAAGGTTGGTGGATAGATTTGATATTCTGATCCCTATCTTTAGCTGTATCGGGCTATTTTATTTTGGTGAATTTATTAATAATAAATATCCAGAACTTAATACAAACGGTCTTCAGCTTCTAAGTTGGGGGTTTATTGTATCAACGATATTTCTTTACCATGCTACTTTTCTCGTAAATTCTGTTGCTCATTTATGGGGGAAAAAAAGATATGCTACTAAGGATTCAAGTCGAAATAATTTTTTTGTCGCTTTGATAACATTTGGAGAGGGCTGGCATAACAACCATCATCATTTTCCCGGATCCGCAAGGCAAGGTTTTTACTGGTGGGAA